>Ga0307933_1000714_pt1 | contig 30317 bp, 30 predicted proteins | sample OrgLakmetageno88_FD_201811 | JGI IMG/M metagenome (GOLD analysis project Ga0307933, IMG submission 201811) | Saline water microbial communities from Organic Lake, Antarctica - #88 | ecosystem: Environmental > Aquatic > Non-marine Saline and Alkaline > Saline | place: Antarctica: Organic Lake... | reverse complement strand
TTTTTATATACACATAGACTATAATGAGTGTTTGGCTTGATCATGTAAAGAAGACTATGAAATTAAATCCTGATAAGTCGCTTAAAGAAGTTCTCCAAATGGCTAAAAAAACTTATACCAAAGTAGCATCCTCCGTATCGGGTAAAAAACACGGTCATAAGTCAAAATCAAAAAAACATCCTACTCGGAAACATAAAAAATCTGTTCATAAGAAACATCGAGGTGGCAATAAGAAAACCCGCCGTCACCGAGGTGGTAGTTGTGGAAAAAATATGGAAATGTAATGATCCTAATGTTTAAATACACTTTATAAAATAACACTATACTGTAATGAAATTCAATACGTTTTCTAGTGTTATTTTAGTTTTAACCGTCTTGAGTATAGGAGTTATTTTATTACTAATTTATGCTTACAGTGGTGTTCAGCGTATCGCTATTGATACTGCTAAACAATCTATTCGAGATGGTTCAATTGAATATGTCGTGGATATTAGAACTCAGTTAGAATATAATAGCGGACACTATCCTCATTCTCTCCATATACCAGTGTCATCATTATCCAAAGAAAAAATAGAATACTATATACCGTATAAAACCGCGTCTATTTTAGTCTATTGTAATACAGGGCAACGCGCCCGATACGCGGCTAACCTAATAAGCGAGTATGGATACACTAATGTTGTTTATATAGCGGAAAGTTATACTTTGCTTTTATAAATATTACCGCTTAATAATTATATAATACCGATTGTTGAAGGTTTTAATCGCTTTTGTAAAAGCAGTTTCCCGATTTATAGTCTCATCATCACGTTGAACCCTAATGACTTCGTTTTCAACCAAGTCTGTATGTGAGTCTAAAAATAATTTCCAACCAATGGACGGTTTTAAATTACAAAACAATGTATTGGTTTCTTCGTTTTTAATTATATGCGTTCTAATAAACTCATCAATAACATTGATAAACAAAATGTTTTTATGAATATATTTTTTACGCTTCTCTCGTTTAACAGTAGAGACTGAATTTTTTTTTATATAGTAATACCGAACACTTTTATACATTTTAATTATAATATTACCATTGTATCCGATTCCATCGAGACGTCGTTTTTCAATATTTATTTCTTCCTGATTTTCAGTCGTCCAAATATCCCATTGTTCTTTAAACTCTTCTTTGGTATCATATTTATGCTGTTGTCCAAAATCCAGTAAAAGGTCAGTAATAGTATCTGAAAATTTAAACCGAAATGTTTTAGAGTTTAAAATTGGTGTTTCGTCCAAACACAATGTTAGTGACGATTCCATAAGTAGTAGTATAACCGTTTAATAAGTGGTTAAAGACTTCAATAGATAAGTAATTCAATTTAATTAAAAATAAGATAATATACTATTAATGTATATAAAATCACAACCCTTTTACGACCACCAAAATCAGTGTTATTATAGTATTCTATCGTTAAACAAGCTCCCTAAATCAACTTCTATATTAAATAACAAGGTTATTCGCGTAAAAAACCCTGTCTTATCGCCATTCGAAGAGTTTTCACAATGTACCTCGAGAGAACAGTGTTTATACGTTATAAAAAAAACATTACTAGAAAACATAGATGGATATACATCAAGAACATGTTTCGATTATTTAACATTTGAAGACTACCCCTTTTTATTGGATTTTTTGCTGGAGAATGGTTTTACTATCAACACTGATATTAGTAATATGGTTCAAAACCACATCTCTCATGTTCCGATGAATATATTATGTTATTTTAATTAATTAAACTGTAATATAATGAGATAAACAATAACTCTACTAATTATTGATATATTTATGAGATACGTTTATATAAAAATTGATGTTTGGGTATCAATATTAAAATATACAATCATGTCTATCTCAACTACATTAAAACACAGTGAATTTAGCCTTATTGTTCCTAAAAAAACATTGTCTATTACTCATAATGATGATGTAAGTAGAATACAATCCTTCATAAATCAACTAACAATAAAAGAAGCCAAAACGCTTGTTATCGCATACGAACAACTGGAAACGTCTTTTGATATAGAAAAAAGTATTTTATATCAAAAATGGTCGCGTTTAAATAGCATGTAGCCTTTTATTAATACGAGACACAGTATCCCTAATATCTTTTTTAACACTATACCCACCTCCTCCTCCTCGCTGTAATGATGGTTGAGTAATAGATTGTAAGTTTTCAATCCTTTTTTTTTGCGCGTCGAAAGCATCCACGCGTTGTTGAATACTGTTTTTTGTTTCATTTATTTTTGTATTTATAGTTCCAAGATTTTCGATCGCTGGTTGAGACACTTTATTTATAAATTCAAGGCTATCCAACGCCGTGGTAACGCCACTTTTGAGAACATCAGCGCCTCTATTTAACGAAATACCAGCCGTGACAGCCAAATCCAACAAACCCCCAATAACTGGTATTTCAGCTAACGCCGAGACGGCGACTCCTCGAGCGGTTTCCAAAGAGCCACGTACTGATTTATTAGTTATATCTGAAATCATAAATAAAAGTCTATCGACAATTCTATTTAGTGGTTCTTCAACTTGTTCAACAGTATCCAAACTTAAACTTACAATCTCTCTGGCCGCGTCAGCTACATTGGTTTGTACCACTGGATCTTTAGCCAATTCTTTAATGATGTTTAGTTTCTGTAATATATCGTTTTTAAGTTCATTGATTGTTTTACTGGTAATATCAGACCCCAATGTTATATCAACTCCGATATCGATACCAGTATTCATTAAAGAAAGTATTATTTTTACCAATTTATCACCGATAGGTTCGTCTAAGTTAAGTAATTGACCAAACGAATCACCAACTGTATATTTAGTTGTTTCTTTTAAACTTGTCATTACCGGTATATTATAGTTTATTATTTTATAACGTTGAATACATTTGAAATATAATCTTTATAGGTCGCTATTTTTAATGAGAGGGGGGACCCTTTTAATTTAACAGCCGTATCATAATCGTAGCATTTTCCAATCCGCCTAAATCGCACCAATTCGCTTATAATAGCCTTATCAGACGTTTTGTTTTGGGCTGATGAACCTCGACTTTTATTATAAGGTTTTAATTTTGCAAATACACCGTCACCATCAACAGAGTCTAGTTGGAGGGATGTTTCACTATCTTCGACGACAATATGATTATCAACAACCTTATCTTTAAAATAGAAACGTTTTGAACCCAATTCAATGGCTATTTTTTTAGCAACGCGTTCTAAATCATTGAAAATTAGCTTACTACTATCCGTGTAATACGTATAATCTACCGAATCTGGATTAGTCTCGTAATCATCATTATAAACATTTAATAACATAACAATCCTTCCAAAAACAGTCTCGTCTTCCAAAACATATTCAAAGGGATATTCATCTATAAAAGAACCATCTACTGGTAGATTAGAAAATACAGCATCAATTTCACTATCAAGTCGTTCCTGTTCCGTTTCATCAACACTGTCCTTGCCATCATCCAGAGATAAATCGATACCAGTTGATTCCATAATATCACCCATTAATGTACAACCCACGCAACTGACTGCACCACACAAACCCATTAAAATAGAAACAACGACGGTTGTCGCTATAGTTAAATTGTCTTCCACTAAACCAATATCGTTGTATGTAAAGTCGGTACATTGATTGTAATACATGAATGAATTGGTAATATAGTCGTTTATATTTTAAATCCTTTATAGTTATATTATTATGAGTTGTCTCTAAGAACCACGAGCCTTTTCTCTCAATATAACAAATAATTTCTGTATAACGTCGTCCAACATAGGTACTTTTAAAATCTGGTAAGTCTTGTTTTTGTTATTCGGGTGCAAACATACCAACGAACAGCCTGCAATCTTAATGTTATAATTCCTTTCCAAGAGTGCCTTATAAATGTTTAATTGTAGGGTATAATGCCAGTAATTAGAATCGGGTAGATCTGACAACACTGGATTAATAGAATACTTATTATACCCATTTGATTTTTTAATTTCTTTGCATCGTTTCCAATCATAGATATAGTATTTTTGGTCATTTTTGTTATAAAATACCATGTCAATTGAACCCGCCAATTTTAACTCTGTATCATATACTGTCCATTCAGTGCGATAGGCTTCTAAATGAGTAGTATTTTCTACAAAATTCTTAAAATATGTATATTCAACACTGTCGTTATCAACCGTCATCTGGTTATAATAACATTCAATATCATAATGGATTTTAGTACCTGCTTGAGCAGCGGTATCTCTATTATCCTCCCATAACGCTTTAATTTCATAAGGAGTTTTACCATAGTACTTATTTTTAGTCCAGTAAGGAGAACTCATCATTTTTCCAATAATCAAATCCGCGTCGAATTTCTCAAATTGCTCATGGACGTAGGTGGTTACCGATGTATATTTGGTTTCTGTATCACACAATATAGTATATTTATGAGATTCTTCTTCAAACTCAATACCCTCATCCCGTAAATGATGGTTTTTAATAGCAAGATAGTCATTGGAAGCCATATTATCACTACGCGATTTGATTTATTGTATTATCAGTAATAAAAATAACATTTCAATTTTATCGACAACTCATATTCAATTCGTCTAGATAAACAATTCATAAAATGACTTGACCTTTTTATTAACCTTTATTTTACTAATATCAAACGATGTCAAATACAACCCTTCAAGTGATTTCACTCTACTAAGAGCAACATACGTCTGGCCTGCCTCGAAAATATTACTACCCGCGTTAATTTCTGCACAATCCAGTGTAGCCCCTTGACTTTTATGTATCGTCATCGCCCAGGCCAATACCAACGGTATTTGTTTAATGGCAATCCCATCATTTAACTCTGATTTCCAATAATGATGACTAATAAGACGATGACAACCGTTAATAAACTGGACTTTTACACCGGTATTTTTTATAATTTCAGTCACCACACCCAGACTTCCATTACAAATAGGCGTATCGCTTTCCATATCCAAATTGACAATACACATTACTTGCGAACCCAGTTTTAAATGTAAGCGTTTATCGGCATTCATATTTTTTTCAATATAAGATAACTCCCGTTCAATGTCTGTCTGTGAAATGGCTTTATAACGTTTTACTTGTGTCTCTGTTAAAATCATCTCTTCTAGACTAGCAACCGACGATTCAAATGTATAAAGTTTAGCCTCTATTTTACCCAAACACTCCCTGTTGATTCTCTCGACATCTTTTTTTATTGGGAATAATTTTGTCGGTTTTATACTCAATGTGCTTGTATCTAAACCAACACGGTTGTTTAAAAAGGCCATACCACGCTTTGAAATAACCCCCACTCTTAATTTATTAAGGATTTTTACATAGGTTTGGCATTTTTGTCTGAATATTTCAGTTAAAATAATATGGTTGGTTTTGTCAAACACATCAAACCATTGTTTGGATTCAAACGCAAACATTGATTCATATGGGTCTTCGTCACTCCCAACTGGTGGTAGTTGGTAAAAGTCTCCAAAAAACAACACTTGAATACCACCAAATGGTTTAGGTGATTTACGTGTTAATTTACCAATATAGTTTAGCATATCGAATATTTTAGCCGACATCATACTAACCTCGTCGACAATAAGAATGTCCGTCGTCATCCATGGATGCTTCTTCTTCTTATTATTTGCAATTTTCATCCCTATGGATACTGCGTCTCCGTTAGCCAAACCAATACCTGACCACGAATGGATTGTTTTGGCTTTACAATCCAATAACAATGCTGCCCTGCCGGTAGTAGCACATACTTTAATAGTTTTACCAGACTTAATAGCATCCTTATAAATACGCTTAATTAACATTGATTTTCCACTACCACCCGGTCCTGTAATAAAGACATTATTTCCATTTTTATAGAGATTAAAAGCTTGTTGTTGTTGGTTCGATAATGACAGCTCGGTTTCAGTATTAAATGCCATTATTAGGGTTGCTAATTAGTTTAAACCCACAATACAAACCATTTCCAGGTTCAATTTTTATAAAAATTGAACTTAAATAAACCAATTTACAATGATGATAACCCTTAATCATGTTTAGTTGTACATTCCAGATGCTGGATATATTTGATATTATGTTGTTTGATATTAAAACCTTACAAGAACTCGTTAAAACATGTGGTACAACGAGTTCTATTTGTGAGAAAATGGAAAATTATTTGGAAAATATGTATACCAGTCTTACTGCTATTAACCGGGATGATCTAACTATTATTACGAATTTCCAGTCTTGTTGTAAGGTAGAATTTAGTTTAATGATAATGTTTGGTTATGACTATCAACCAAATCAAAAACAGAAACTAACCACGTTGCGTCTGTGGTTGTGTATTCTTGATAGTATGTCTATTTATATCAATTATTTAACTGAAGCTCAACCCCAAGGGTCGTTGTGGAAAACTAAGGTTAATAGCGTTATTCAAGATATCAAAATAGAAAAATATTATACACGACGACGCTTAAGATATGGTTTTTCTAAAACAACATCATTGTAAAAAATAATAATCATCAGTATGTTATAAATTATTATTTTTAATTAAATTGATCCACTACAATCATATAATGAAACAAATTAATTACTTCTTATACAAACCTAACGATAATGACGAGTTCAGTTATAGACCAGCCAATTAAAACAAGCCATTCTTTTTTAAGAACAATCATTAACGCTGAAAATATTATTTTAAAGAAAATTTTAGACGATTGTGTTGACGTGGTAGCCTACAAACTAGTTTCTAGGCCTACTATTATGATTTATGGTAAAGAATGCCACCAGCCTCGTGATGTAGCTTTTTTTAGCAATGAAAGCCGTGGTTATTATTATTCTGGAAAACTATCAACTGCCTTACCATTGGACAATCCAATGAAAAAGTTATTGGCCTATGCGAATGGGTATTTTAAATCATCGTTTAATGGAATTCTAGTTAATCGTTATAATGACGGTTGTGATTCTATTGGGCGTCATTGTGATGATGAACGCCATTGCGACGCTTCTGTTGGCGTTGTTGCTCTATCCCATGGTGCTGTCCGAAAGCTCAGGATACGGGATAAAAAAAACGGGATTATTATCAAAGACATTCTTATGCAACCCTACCAATTTATTCATATGGGTGGTGATTTCCAAAAAGAATTTACACACGAAATACCGAGAGAAACTAAAATAAAAACCATGCGATATTCATTTACATTTAGAAAACATAGTTATTAACACGAACACTTTTCACTTAAAATACCAATACCATTTTTATTTCGTTTATTATTGACACCTGTCTTATTGGAGGCCATTGCCCGGGCCTTCTTCTGATTTAAATACCGATTGTAAGAGTCGTGTTTTACACTAACCCCGCCTTTATCGGGTTGATCGCTTGTTGAAGCAATAGTCGGTCGGTTTTTAATACTACGAGACCCGCTGGTAAAGGCTGCCAATGAATGGGTATATTGACTAGTCGATACACCTACGGTCTTATATTGTCGTTGCTCGTTATTTTTTACAGTAAAATTAAAACACAATATGGAACACGTCATTATATATTAATAACTTATTATGTTCTCTCGCGATTCATCATATCTATCATATAATAACAAAATTGAATATTATATGATATCTTATAATGTTATTAATATAACTAACTTATCCAATGGATGACGGGACTACCCACGCATTATTGAGAGAAATAATAGACAATCAACAATTGTTGTTTAAAAAAATAGAAACAATAGAATATCAAATTAAGAGCATGGCGACATGCCCTCCTATATCGACTAAAAAACCGTTTATCATAAAACGTTCGTCAATAAAAAAAACACATATGGTTTCAGATATACATACCTTACCTATTGATCGTCCAAATTTAAAACACATTAATGTCGCCTTTTTCAGTTCTCTCGAATTTACCTTTTTCATTATTTTATTGGAAACGGTATTGCAAGCAGACAGAATAACCAAAGCGGTGTATGATGAGGCTACTCTTTGTGACCATGGTTATTCTATTGACATACCGACTCAACTGGACCATATTAAAAACTGGCTATCTGACAACGACGCAATAAAAAACACACTACCTTTTAAAAAACAATTTAGTATTGACGTGGATTACCGAGGAAAAACAAACCCATTGTTGGTGTTTTTCCAGCAGCAATGGTGTTCAACCGCATACAAGGCGCGATTAACCAAGCTATACGAGTCTTTTTGTATTGGTATGATAAAACAGTTTGGGGTATGGCAAAATAAGTATTTGAACGAAATAGAATGTAATAAATTACCAAAAGGTCTGGATTATAATGAATGTGTATTAAAAATAATGGGAACGTCATGTGATGCGAGATCCGTCTCTAGGTCTATCGATACTGTATGTAAATATATTCATTTTATTGTAGATTGAATAGTATAACTATTTTATGAATATATAATATGAAATCATCTCCCAAAACACCTATAAAAATGCTGCTTAAAAGTCAGTATTCGACGTTTTATAATGGTATTCCAAAAGAGGATGTGGTTTTAAACGCCAATTATGACGGTTATGATCTTAATGTGAAAACTGTGGATAAACTAAACCACAATACGTCTTATTTACAAATGAATAACGATTCTATATTAGAATTATTGACACATAGTGAGTCTGAGACGGATCTAATAAACCGGCTTAACAAGGCGATTAAAATAGATAAAACAAAAAACAAACCTCCAGTGATGAAAAGAAAATCCAAGCTTACCCGGCGACGCAATCACCGACAGTCTAAAAAGAGTAAGAAGACTAGACGAAAACGGCGTTCATTACAGTCTAAATAAGTTTGCATTTTGTAGCCATTTGTATCTCCTGTAATAATGATTTTTTGATATCATTGAGAGCCTGTTTCAATCGTTTTTCTTCTTCAATTGTATTCATTGAATCACCAATAGCCTTTTCCAATTGTTCTATTTGTTCAGTTAATTCTCGAATAGTAATTTCATGGGTTTCCATTTCTCTATCTTTCAGTTGTTCTAAACACGCATCGCGGTCTTTTTTATCTTTTCTACCTGGAAATTTACCCTTGCAATCTTCTTTATGTTTTTTCATTGTTGCCCTATGGCTTTTATTCTCATCTTTAACCTGGTTTTTAAATGTTTTAATTTGACTTCGCATTCCCTTTCGTTGACTTGTCTCTTCTTTACCACTGGTTGGCGGTTTTGTTCCAGTAATAATATAGTTTCTCAATTCCTGATTTTCTATATGGCTCATCATTACCGGTACGTCAATACGCACTGGTTGAGCAAACTGAGACGCATCTTTGGATCTATCGAGATAACTAACATACCCAGCCAGCTGGTTGGCCAGTTTCGTCATACCACTTTCGCTTATAATACCATCATCGCGCATGTACTCTTCTTTAAATTTACCAATCGTGGTTGGTAGTTGTTCCTTTTTTTCATCAACCATCAAATTAACCAATTTAAACAATTCCATTGGACTGTTGGTAAAGGGTGTTGCTGTCATAATAAGTAATTTAACAGAATCATTGCCTGATTTTTTATAGCTATTGTGGATTAATCTCTCCATTACAGTCGTGTCTGGACGTTCTCCATGTTTTAAATCACCGCCATATAACTTGTGAGCTTCATCTATAATCACCAGTGTTTTACGAAGAACGTCCTCTGACCCGTTTCTCTCAACCAGTTGCTTGTAATAATCATTGTTTCCAAGTAATAAATTACTAAATTGTTTATAACTAATCGGTTTTATCCAATTATCACTAATCATTCTGGTTCGCGCTCCTAAGTTGTCGGGTATTGTTTCGCCATTACGTACCATGGTTGCGATTCGGTCATGACAAATCATGTCGAATATATTTTTATAGACGTCGCTTTTAAGGGTTGATCTGGTTACCCATAATATGGTATAACCTTCCTTCTCGAAAGTAGCACTGGTAGTAGCAATAGCCGAACAAGTTTTTCCAGTTCCAACCGAGTGCCACAAAAGCATTCCTTTATAGGCTGAAGATGGTGTGAAAAAATGACTTATGAAATTCTGACTGGGACTATAATCAATAATGTTCCGGTCTGTATTCCCAGATGGACGGACAACACATTTATTAACAATTTCCATTTTAGGATACTCGAATTTTGAAAAGTATGTTTTAACGTACTTACGCATCGCCTTGTAGCCCATTTTTTTGGTCGGTGAAAATGAATATTCGTCCACATCCTCTGATTCGCTATTGGTTTTAGAGCGATCAATAACACGAAGTGCCTCTTGTTGTGTTTTTTTATCCACTTTTACAATGATATCGAATACACCATAATCAACCTTATCTTCTGGTTCAAAAGGTACAATCTGTAGATTTTCCACATCCAGTGTCTCTTTTACGAAGGGAACACTGGCCATTTGGCTAGACCATTCATTATTCAAAAATTTACAATAATCATCATTGTCCTTCATAAAAGCACATAAATACTCTCTTTTATTCTTTTTAGGAATATCACCATGTGTAGTGTTAAAATCATATTTCTTATAGACATATTCCATAAATTTTTGAGAAGCCGGAACTTGCTTTGTACTGCGTTTTCCACACCGCCCATTACAATTAATATTCTTTATGTTCAATAAATAGCCTTTTTTGTTTCCTGTCGCGCCACCCATTAACTGTTTTAATGCCGTCTTCTGTGGTGTCTGTTCTGAAAACATTGCGTAATGTGTATCGGGGACTAATTCACCATGAATGGCTTTGGTTAAATCGACATCTACTGAAAGAGGATGAGCTAAATTATAAAGCTGTTGAGTTAGTTTCTTTTCAGCGGGGTCGTCATTGCTAAATTCATCCAATACGTCGCTTAGTTTATGTTTTTCCTTAAATAATTTACCAGCATCCACACCCTTGGTGTTTGTCATTTCTGGTGAAATAGTATAAGCGTCGCCCAGCGCCTCGGGTATAGTAAGATAATAGTTATACACAAAAAGTTCCCATCCTACACCTTCTTGAAAATGTAATCCTTTTTGACCACAGGTTCTCGTCGCCCGTCCAATAGTCTGTTTTAAATCCGCCACTGTTAATGACGGTTCTAAAATATGAACGTACTTTACGTCGAATAAATCAACACCTTCCTTAAATCCGCTATCTAAAATAACAAAACGGATTTGTTTTCCATTGATATTATCAGGACGTTTATTAAAAGTAGTTAAAACATCTTTTTTTAATTTCTGTGTATAAGTGGATTTATACACTACAGATGAGCTTAGGAGAGCAAAACCTTGATATTCTTCTTCTTTAGCCAATGTTTTTCGTAAATAAAGTTGCTTACTTGACCGAGACGGCACGGTTCTGGATTGTATCATCTGGACATAACCGTCAGCATGAAAAGCACTTGATAAAATCTTAGCACCATAACCACCTTCTTTCACGTCGGAATATATAAAATGTTTAAATACTTTCCCGTGATTTTTAATATCCAACTCGTCTAATTTATCAATAGTATCCAACATTTGCCTTATTTTAGGTGCCGCAACCATCATATCATCAAACACTAGATTTTCATCGAAATTAGGATTGTCAAAACGATGGTTACGAGATATTGAACTCCAATTAGCGCGTTTCCGCATACAATTAAACATTTTTTGTCGAGCAATTAACAAGTTTTTATCAGAACTATTCGTATCGGTTTTAGTGGATGACTTACGAGTGGATGAGTTAGACACCAGTGAATTAGCCGAAGATTTTTTACGAGTTTTAGTATCTGATTGACAAAATTTATTTTTATCCATTGACCGCTTAATAACGGTAAATGTCTCATTATCAAACGGAGTACTACGCCCTTCCCGTTTGTCAGGATGGTTCTTTAAAATCCATTTTCTAGCGTCCTGCCTTGAACGGATGTTTTCCTTACATAAAATATAGTCTCTGGTAAGTTTATAATCGTCAGGGGTATCATTTGTTCCACTAGACATTTATATTATACATATAAAAATAAAAATGTTTTTAGTTGTGTAGTTTATAAATGTAATATTAATTTTCCATATCAACTAATGGAAAATTAATAGCCATAAATCAAGAATAAAAGCGTAGTCTCGCCCACAGTTTGTTAATGGTCTGGATTTAATATAATCTCGTTGTTTAGCCATAAAATCAGGATCGTTATTCATTTTCTCATAAATCCATTCTGTAGTATGACGAACATTATCACAATTAGAATTGTTTATCGCGGTTATAAACGACTTTTGTAATTGTTCTGGATAGTTAAACGCTTTAATAGTTGTTTCTCGAAAAAGAACATAGTCAGATTGTTCTAGAAAATCTCCAAATAACTTACCAATTTTTCCAGATGTGTCATTAATCAAATATATCGCCAATGTTTCGAGAGATTTAGGAATAGCTGCCATTATGTATTATTTACATTTGAATAAGAGTGGTCATAAACGTTCAATTTTTATTTTAATTGTAGTTTTTAGTTATAAGATTTAAATACTTATTAATACAATGCAATTATAATTTATACAAGTATATCTTCATTATTACTAAAAGTATCGTTCAATGTATCACTATTAAATATAATATCAAGCGCATCAATTATTTCACTATCATCAGTATTTTTTATAACATCTTCGTTATATAAACCAGGAAATATAGTTTGCGATTGTCCAGTAATTGTAGCATCTATATTTATAGGTGAATCATTAATGTTTGTACCTTTCAAATTCATAACAGCAACCTGTTTAAACCCGCTTAAATTAATATTAAAGGTATTATTCTTGATAATATTAGATTGAATACCTTCAAGTTCGTACATACCGTATATTAATGTAGTATCTGTATTTTTTTTACCATCTCCTTCCTCACCAGAATTGTCATTTGACAATGATCCAAAAGATTTTTTCACTCCATATGTTGTATAATTTTGAGAAACAATTAATGTTACAATAGCTTTGGTATTACCTTTATTGTTTATAATTAGCGAAACATCCGTCATCGCACCACAATCGATATATTTTAATGTTTTTAACAAATTATCATTGTATTCACTCGCTTGTAATGTGTTTAAACCCGATGTAAGATTGTAAGGCGACCCGTAAAATTGAGGACGAGTCATTAACATTGATGATATGTAGGAATTTCTAAATAATTTAATTATGGTTCCAATAGCGTCTAATTTAGCCGATCCAACCTCTCCTGTTTCTCCTATAGTAACACCTAACCCTTCTTTTGCAATTTGACTTACTGCAGCTAATAAATTAGTATCCACTACTTTGAGTCTATGATTATCCAATTGTATTTCATCTGTAATATTAGTTGCCGAATCATATGCCTGTATTATAGATATTTGAGACATTAATATACCATTATATTTTATAACGCAATATGTTGGTTTATCCATTTTTTAATCTGATCATTGATGGGTTTAAATGTAAGATGAATACTTTGGATATTATTATTTATATTATCCTTGTTTAAAATAGTAATTTTCATCATTATTTCATACAACTTCAGGTATTCTGGTTTATATATGATCCTGATTTCTTTAAATACATTATCAAAATTGGTTTTATGGTCAGATGATGTTGTAGAATCCTCTTCTTCAAGTTGGGACAACCAATTAATAAACAAAGAAGTTTCTTGATTCTCGTGAGTGGTCTCGTTCTCTCCATAATAATCATCATTTAAGCTTTCAAAAAAAGAACTATTGTTTAATATCATCTTGTACATTTTTAAACTATGTAATAGAGACACCTTATCCACGTCGGAATATGTCTGTATTAATCGGTCAAGCCCTCGTTGTCCGTAATGAATCAACAGTTGATATAAATCAGGGTAATCCTTCTTTAAAAAATCATAATACATTAGAAACCTGCGAAAGACGTTTAATAAAAAATACAAATCGTCTTTCGTATCGTCATTTAAATAGCGAATCAATCCCTGTCCTATACCGGGTAATTGAATACATAATAAATTGTCATATATGGTTAATTTTGTACCAACAGGGCAAAAGGCTAGTAGTGAAAGTTGCACCATGGCCTGTAATGGTTCAAGGACAAAATCCAGTTTTTCTTTACGATGGTTGGATTGAAAATACCGAAACATATTCTTCATTCCGTCAAAATAAAACTGCGACGTCATTAAGAACCTAATGTAGATAGGCTTATGTCTATAAATGATATTTAATTAATTTATTATAACCAGTATCTAAATTTAACTATACTAATACCAGTAGCCAAACATATATACGTTAATCCCAAACAATAACTGGCATGAACACGGTTGTTATAATTTACAGAAATTCGACCGTATTCTAAAAAAGGATCAATAATATTATAATGGTCTCCGATAATTTTGTTCTCCACCATTGATATAAAGCAACCGTCAAGTAAGATAAACAGCACTGATGCTATAACAACAGCCCCCAATACGATGATATGTAACCATAACATATTGCTTGTTAATAATATAAGAATGAATATCAACGGAGAGCTCGTATGAAAGGACCTTATTAATACACCAATGCTATGATTACTCAGATTACTAGCCGTCTTAAGCCGATCAATGGATTTCATAGAAACATCAATAAATTTATTTTTCAGTGTTTTGCGAGACATTTCCGAAAATACAGAACCTATTTGTAATGGATTCGAAGATGACATACAATACGTTTCTTATTTTTTTTAATACAATCAACTTATAACAATGTTAAAACGAGAGAATATGGTATTTAGTTATAACGAAGACCATATAAACCAAAATATGTATATAAATACACCATTTTACGTTATTTTACTATCTTGTTTGCTGGTCTATTCTTATATTAAACAAACGTCGTTTGTAATTTCAACCATTTCTCTCATAGTCGTAAGTATTATCGGTTATTTTATCCACGTCTTCTCACATTCTTTTTCCATGACAGAGATGTTATCCAAACAGGACAATTATTTTACTAGAAATACCAATATAAAACCAATGTTGGACGGATTATGTAAATTCATGGATTTCCACAACGACGTTCATCATGACCAAGAAGTTAATAAACACACTCGCAATATTATTTACGAAGCCATCAATAATTTCCTAACTCAAGGCGGCATATTATTTATACTATCTTGGTTATTTAAGCATTGTGATCCAGCTATGTTTTTACTGTGGGCGTTTATCTATACTACCGTCCATAATGTCAATTACTTATTTCACCAGCCGATTGTTCATCAACAACATCATACAAACAAACATAGCAATTTAGGTATCGATTTGTGGGATATTATATTTAATTCTAAATACGCTGATGATATGGCAGTGGTGGAAGATTACAATCATATGAGTATTAATGTTATTATTGGTATTTTTATTTTATGCATTAGTTGATTTTCTAATATTTATTTTAACATTAAAAATAAAATTGAAATGTATTTGTAGGTTATTGTATAATCAATCTTGACCTTTCCAAATGGCTAACATTGAGCAACATTTGAGTCTTTTCATTCCCCGAGTCCATTATTCTCAAAAAAAAGATGACGTGCGGACAGTCTTTGAAAGCCTCGACCTTGGCGTTATTAAACGTATCGACATTGTCGTTCCAGGCATGAAGCATGACCCCCATATGGAGCTTGAAGAAACTATTGAAACGCTACCAGACCCGCTACCATTGTTTAATATGGCATTCGTCCATTATACTTCCTGGAATACTGATAATGAAAACGCAATGCGTCTTTACAAACAAGTTATTGAAAACGACGAAGAAGTACGAATTGTCTATGATGACCAACAACATTATTATAAAGTGTATAAAAACAAGACTCCAAAGTCTGATGAACAATACGAACTTGAGCAGGCATTTATGGAGCAACAACGTATTATCAAAGCATTGAGGGCGGAACTTGAGGTTTATAAAGCTAAAGAGACGGAGTGGTTTAGGTATTACGATAGTCATGTCGTACAATAATATCACAACGATATACAAATGAATACAAATACTTATAAATTTTTATTTTGACAACATAAGCATGATCGTTATTGGAGATGTGGTATCTGACACAACTTATGCTATCTTTAACGAGACTGTGACGACTTATATGAATACCAATGCGCTGTCTACAGACGATGTGCGCGAAATGGGATTGTTGTATTATCTAACTCTGACTGACTTTTATAGTCTATTTTATAAGCCTGTTATTTCAACCCATCAAAAAGAATACTACGGTGAGGTTAATACGCCGTTAGATTTAGTTAAAGAAATGATCTCTTTTTTACCAATAACCTCTTCACTACCTAAAGTATTGGATAGTGGGGCCGGATTGGGTTATATTAGTGCCTGTTATGCAAAAACTCGTTGGGAAACGTCAAACAAAACCATAGAGAATTGGAAGGCTATTATGACCTCATTAACTCTTATTGAACTTAATTCTAATAACACCGACCTTTTAAGACTATTATTTGGTATAAACTCCACTATTATAAACAGTGATTTTCTCCAATACTTTCCAAAGCTATCCACAGATGGCTATGACATTGTGTTGGGTAATCCACCATTTAACATCAACGGTTCTATAAAAGTTCCTACCAATAAAAATAAAAACAAGAAGGATGATGGTCGGTCGGTCTGGCGTGAGTTTGTTGATCACAGTATCGACCACTGTTTAACCGAAGATGGGTATTTATGTTATTTTATACCCAATTTATGGATGAAAGGTAACGACAAGGCCGGATTACACACAAAAATACTTACTCAAAACAGGATTGTGAAAATAAAATGCTATTCAAACCATTATACAAACCACTTATTTAAAGGGAACGCTCAAACCCACTGCGTTGTTATTCTATTACAAAAAGGCGGTATAACCACCAGTTTCGAACATTTTTCTTGGTATTTAAAATCATTCTCTCGGTATGATTGTGATAAAGGCGAATACAGAGTAGCAATACCAGTATTAGATTCTGTTATAGAAAACAAAATAAATACCAAATTACAGTCGGTTATTTCAAAACACCAGTTGTCTAACTGTCCCCTATCCATATATAAAACATCCACATTACCCAAGCGTACAAATTTATCGGTTTATAAAACACAGGATTATCCTTTTCAAAATATAAAAACATGTAGATTTACAGCCAATGGGTATCCAGGTATAGACGTCGATTATAGTGATCATCCGTGTCAGTTTAATGGAGAACCCAAACTAATTCTAGCACACGGGATGTATGGTATTCCATTGTTAGACATTGATGGTCATTATGGTATCAGTCGCCGGGATAAATATATCATTCTGATGAAAGATGTTGTTAATATAAAAAATATAGCGTGGTTTCTCTCGACACCATTAGCATTATACATGTTTGAAAACTACAAATACAGAATGTGTTATTTAGAAAAAGCCGGTTTTGAATGGTTAATCGATGTTTCCAATCCAAAAATAGGTATGCCGTTTGGTGATAACGATGCTTTATTTAAATGGTTTAATTTAACAGAATCAGATATAGATTATGTTAAACGTTTTACAAGAAAGCAATTTACTGATTAAATTGAACCAACATAATGGTTCAATGTTTATATTAAATATAATACACATTATGAATACGATGTCCTATTTAACCTACGTTAAAGACTATATCAAGGATTGGGTTGTCAATGACCTATCTTGTTTAACGCAATATAGACTAATGATACAGTCCAAAACGGCTAAACATAAAACATCTTTTGATGATAATCTGATTTTAAACTACAACAATAGAATTGTTGATCCATGCTATATCCCCCAAGGGGAATATAAAGAACAATCGTCGGGTTTTTTTGGAGAGGATGTTAAATTTCAAGTTATGGAGACTGAATATGGGCATTTTATCCGTCCTATCAAACCGCATTTAAAATACCAATATGAAGACTTTTTCGGTTTTGGTTGTGGTAATATGGGGTTTGACTTAAGACGAACCGTTTATTTACCATTTTACAATGACTTTATGGAACGCCATGGTCCTAACTGAATATAAGTAATTGACATTTGTGATACTATACACCTTATAAATTTCTATTTTAATTATAATTGAACATGTCGTCCTTATTGACTATAAGTGTATTAAACTATCCATTCTTATAGTCAATCATGCCAGTAGAATCCCTAAAATCTAAAATAAAACGTAGATTGAGAGAAAAACAGAAACAACGTCTCAATGCATCATTAAAAACTGATAAAAAACCAATTTATATTGCTATTACACGATTTAACGCAGATACTTGGTATGAAAACCAGTCTTATAGAGAAAAAACTGGTATTAAAGGGTGTTTATATGGTTCTCCAATACCCATTACGCATAAAATACCTTCAGGCGCAACGGTCTACGTCTTGGAAATGAACAATAGTTCAAATGAGATTGAGGGTATTGGTCGGATTGTAAATTCGTTTAATTTAATGGTGTATCGAGCACATAATTACAAAATATACAACGATAAGAATTACAGCCGTTATGTTTATAAGGGGGCTAAACGTATAGACAAGGCGGATTTTTCAACAGAATTAAACCTTATATGCTGGTTTTTAGAATGGATGTTGTTTTTCGGGTATGGACCTCTCGACAAGCCTAGGCGAGGAACACATTTAAAACGTGGTATGGGTATTAACCGCTTACCTCTTTCATTATTGAAGGTTTATAAAAACAAACTATTGAATTTGGATATACAATTAAAATACTTTTTTGAAGCCGCGACAATCAATCATTAATACTCTCCGCTATCAAAAAAAGTCAGTTCGGTAGTGGCTTTGGGTTGAGAATAGACAACGATTTCGTCCAAGTTTCCATTATAGGTAGGCATTAAAAACTCCAATATAGAATAAAACCAACCAAACATATAGTTAATAAACTTAATTGTATTTAATTCGTTTTATTAGTTTAAAAGATATACAATGAATACTTTTAAACTATAATGGATTTAAAATTTACAAATGAATTTGATGCTGACACATTGGGTGGTGATAAACCAACAAACGCAGTTTCCTCCTATTTAGATTACGATACATTGCTTAAGGAAATGGAAACATCTCGACAACCGGATGTACTCTGCGAAGGCTTTGGTCATTCAGATGGCGAGTTTGACCAGTTGCAATATGACAATGGCGTTATGGATTTAAATGTCGATCATTATACAACATCCACCTTAATGGAATTATTAGAGTTGGACGAAACAGCCAACTCGTTTGACGATATTTTAAATAGGATTTCCATCATTAAAAGTCAATTTAAAGAATCTAATATGCCGGAGCTGGTATCTTTTTTTTGCAATGTTCAACAGCGTCTTATGAGCGAGGTTAATTTAATGGATACTGAAAATAAACAAGTCCAAGTAGAATCACCTTTAGAAACACCAAGCCGTGTGTTGGACGATATTGGTGATGTTGCTGACACATCAAAGGATACTGTTCTGATACCCTTTAATACTCAAAATAACGACGGTGTGAATCCTCTTCTTCGTGAAAATACCACGCGGTTAATATCGATAGATAGTTTTTATCGTCATAATTCCCTACCGTCGCTCAATAATATAGCCTATAGTTCTATCAAAGACGATTATTTATCAACCTATAGCACCACTAACTTTGTCACCACCCTCAGTGAGCCTGTAACCTTTGTTTCTGAACTTACTCTAGAATCAGTGCGTATACCTAATACGTTTTACAACATCGACAGTGCGTATGGTAATAATACATTTATATTTAGATTTACAGATGATCCAAACAATACGTTTAATCTTATCGAATTAACACCTGGAAACTATACGATAGATGTTCTATCGAGAGAAATTCGGGACGAATTAATACAGTTATATCCAACACTGGAATTTAGAATCGACTTAGACGATGATACTACTATTAACGACGTGTTTTTCAATCCGAAAACCGGTAAATTATGTTTTCATCTTGAAAGACCTTTTGAAATACTTTTTTATTCAACAGATTACAATAAATATTATCACGATAAACCTGTCCCTAAAGTACTCCCTCGGCTAAATTTTAATTTAGGTTGGTTATTAGGTTTCAGAGACCCTTTTTACCTTCCCGAAAGTATAGAACTTGACGATGATACTTATAAACTGGTAGGAGAAGCAGTTGTTGATCTATGTGGTCCTAGACACTTTGTTATTGTTTTAGACGATTTTAATTGTAATCATCTTAACAAAGCTATTGTATCATCCGAAAACACTCGTGAAACACCGTCGCTACCAACCTACGTTAATGATAATCTTAATATTACTATGCTAGATGGCACTGAAACATATCAACAGGTCACGAATGGCACTGGTAATATCGACGATTACCCTATTATCGGAGACTATCCGTTTTATACACAAGACATGAAAAAAACATTAACACAAGCCCAACTGTTCTCTCTTAATGAAATCGTTAAAGAACGCAATAAAACTACCAACCAACTAATCCAAACACCAACAGAAAACAATGTTTTTGCACTTGTACCCAACATTCGACAAAACGACACTAACTTTGAGCACCCCATCATTTTAACGTCAAATATGCTTAGAGAAAATGTACGCCATTATTTCGGCAAGGTTGATATTGAACGAATGGCAATACGTCTGTACGATGATAGGGGTAATCTGATGAATTTAAACGGTTCCAACTGGTCTTTCACAGTGAAAGCACTATGTTCATATAACACTAACAAACCACAAGATTATGTTAATTATAGCCATAATATACATTATTAATCCCGACATATGGTAAAATCCACGACTATTCCCCATCACATTGTCCATGGCGTCCGTATTTTAATTTATAATTTGATTGGATTTTGAGAAAAAATAATTTAGAAATCCTGATATCAGCTACCAAATGTAAAAATTCCGCGGAACTGCGGACGTTTTAGGCTTTGACTCGTATATCGGGTGGAAAATTTTCTAGGTTTTAAAAGTCTTAGTCCATAGAGAAAAAGAGCGTCCGCGGAATTTTAAAACTGATTTAGAAATATCCTCTCCAATTATGTTATAAATGCTAACAAAAAAACCCCAAAAAACCAGAATGGATTTATATTGTAAAAAATGTGAGTTTATATCTAGCAATAAAAAGGACTTTACAAGGCATATAAACACCATAAAACACAATGCTAATGAAATGTTGTCTAAAAAACCCCAAAAAACCCCTTACCAATGCTCCTGTGGAAAGTCGTATAAACATTACTCTAGTTTGATACGCCACAAAACACAATGCAAAACAAAGCAATGTATTAATGAAAACCTGTCTGTAGAAACCATTAGTGCTAATAAAGTAGAATTATTGGAGAAACAAGTAGAATCGATGACGACCCTTATTAAGGAATTAGTGAATAAAGTAGGCACTCAAAATACCATTGTTGGTAATAATAACAATCTAAATATTAATAATAACGAAATAAAGATATATTTAACTGAAACATGTGCTAACGCAATTTCAATTCAAGAGTTTGCTAAACAATTGGCTATTACATTTGACGATCTGAATATGGCAAAAGACAATACTGTTATTGGATTAACACGTATTGTCGAAAAAAATTTAGAACCACTATCTTTTACCGAACGACCAATGCATTGGTTAAAAGAAAATCAGTGGTATATCAAAGACCACCAACAAGGTTGGAATGAAGACGATGGAGACAAAGTAATCCAAGAAGCACATAAGAAAATGCAAAAACAATGTTTGATATCTGTATGTCAGGATGACACCACGAATATAGATTTAAATGATGATGCTATTCAATTAATAAATTTTGGAACAAGTGACCTCAAAGAACATGAAACAAAAGAAATAAAAAAAAAACTAGCAGCAGTATGTGTATTCGAGTAGTATATATTGGTTGTATTAACCAATGATGCTTTTTATAACATTAGTATCAGTTTTATACGATTTAGAAACAATTCCATTAGTATTTGCTGCTATTATCATAATTTGGATGTTTCCTAAAGCGAAATTTTCTTCGGTAATAGGTTTTGATTCTGGGGGTGGAGTAATAGATAATATATATGTATTTTGATCAACTGTGGGGGTAGGTAAATCAACTGGTTGAAGCAAAATACTCTGGTTTGTTGCTTCATTAATATATCCAAAAAAATATTTCCCGTTAGTTACAGTACCTTCAAATTTTACTATAACATCGTTCATTTTATTATCAATAACATTGGGTAATAGTGAAAACGATTTAATAATAGGTAATTCTGATATCAATGTAATAGCAGAAGTATTATACAGTTTGGGGTTGTTTACTGGACCATGAACATTATCAGACAAAAGCCGCATAACACTAACTGATATGACACTGTTAATACTCAAATCATCTAATGTTACTGAATAACTATATTTTTGATTCAATGGGTTGAATTTAGGTTTAGTTATAAAATCATCAGAATTCAATATAATGGGTCCTAATATCTCAAAGTGATCTTCAGCATTTTTTCCAACAATGACAATGCTGAATTTTCTATTAAAAGTATCCTTGGTTTGGTCAAAACGTACTTCCAAAGAGTTGTTATTTTCTCCTCTTAGTACAGAAAGATTATTAAATACACCCTGATCTTTAATATCAATTTCTTTTTCATATGACCCTTTTAGATCAACTTTTAGGTCAGTTCCATCAGGATCTGGTAAACCACTAACGATTATTTTCTTCGATACTTTTACTACTAAGGGTAATTTATGTGATTTAATTTTATTATAATCATCAGTGTTATTTAGAACGTCTAATCTTACAATTGTAGTTCTATTATTATCTTTGCCTAACTTATTTCTAAATTCACCATTGGTAAATAATTGTAGAGGAACATTAACATCTTGTATTTTTAATACGGTAGGTGGCATATAACCAAAAAGCACTGGATCTTGCAAATCCGCAATGATACGGGTATTTCCTTGAGTATTAATCGGAGCAATACCAAGTACATTTGGTTCTATAGCCAATGAAGGTTCATTTATAATAATCGACTCTTTTTTTAGAATACTTACCCCTGCACTATCTATAAATTCTACTGTATAAGTTGATGTTATATCAATAGTATTATTTCCATTAGATAAATCCTCACCAAAAACGTCTTTTTCCTCAAAAGCAATTTTGAAACTATTAACACTAGTCTTATAAAAAAACTGATTATCTACAACTTCAAAGCCTTCGTTATATATGAATGGGTTAAGATTGACTATTTCATGGGTTGAATAAGTTGTCCTAAAATTTCTAACTACTTTAAATGTTAATGTCATATTAACATCTGTATCATCTTGATTAAGTGCATCTTTAGATACTGTAAGTCGTTTTAAAACAGCATCATCAGAACTCTCCTGAGTATCTATAGTGTAATATAGTTTATTTACAGACTTACCATTTACTTTTAGAATAAATTCACTTTGTTCGTCAGAAGTCAATGCTGTTACTTTAAAATCATATATCAGATTATTCTCTATATTAACATAAGCTTGTTTTACTTGTGTCATTTTAGGAGAAACCTGGTTAAGTTTAAACGTAGTGAAAGAAACTAATAATGGTAATGTAACTTGTGAATCATTATACTTATAATAATCATTCATAGGATTTAAAAAATGAGATAATTGTGCATTCGGTTTAAAATCCGCTGAACTAAAAATTAATAACACCAGCACATCATCTGTTTCTAAAGCATCCATTTGTGTTTTTAGATCACCAAATGCATTAAAAACCTGGTTTATGAACACATTTTGTAATGCATTAGACTCTATAAATTTTAAATCTATATCTTTTCTCGTATAAGCAGATAATGGATTTATTTCTGTAAAATATTTATATCCAGAGCCAGTATCAGACTGTTTTAAGAAATATACATTTGTACTTGTATTTGGTATATCTATATATTTAAATAATGGATTATCTAGATATTGTTCTAGACCAATAGACATATATGTTTCATCCACCCCTTCACTATACAAATCGAATACATCTTTTTCTAAATTGAAGTCAGATAAGCTTCCAGCCAATACCATAAATGGTTTGTTATTATCGACTTTTAAATTATTCCCAAGAAGTCGAGATAATTTTAATTCTAAAAAGTCTCCTATTACAATTCCTTCTGGAAGTTCCACATACATATGTGTTTTATTAATTTCATCCAACATAGCTAATGGGAGGCGTATGTCATAATCAGCAAAATTCTCCAAACCAGTATTTAGTAGGTTTAATGCAACTGATTGCTGAGCCGTTCTTGCTGCGAGAAGTGTTGAACCCAAAACAAGTGTTTTAGATAGTGTATATAAAGCATTAGTTTGATCTGTAGTTAGAGTAATGTTTTCTTTAAAAGCGTCGTTCAATTGACCAATATAAGTTAATTGTGTTTGATTTAATTCAGTACCACCTATAGAATTCAATAATCTAGCCATCATTCTAAATATTAATTCTAAAGCCGAAAGTGTGGTAGGAATGACAACCGCCCCCCCCACACCAGTAGTTGTATAAACCGCATTTAATATATCATTAAGTCCATCATTAGAACCTAACGTAGTTAAAAGAGTACCAATTAAATTATCATTAAAACCAGCAGCACCAGCAACAGCACCAGCAGCAGCAATATCAGCAGCAATACTGTTAGTAAGAGTTAGACCATTAAAAACCTCAATAACTGTATTTCTAGCAGTTTCAGCGGCTAATAAAGCCATATTTTTACCTCCGTGGAATGAATACGCTACCGTAGCAGCATTATCAGCAATATTATTAATAACTTCTTTTCCACGGGTATCAAAATAATTACTTAATGGAGTTTTATTTATCAGATCACCGGTTTTCAATATATCACTGGGTTTCAATATATCACCTTTATAACCCATAATCATTTTAATCATATCATTATTTTCACTTAAAACCTCATTGGATAAACTTTTAAATGGTATATGCTGTCCATCATGTACGAGGTCTACACTTATCTCATTAGCCAATGGGGTTGGATTTATATTGTCAGTAGATATAAATAGATATTTTTTATATAACAAAACAGATTCAGTAAGTGGTTCTGGTATTTTTGTAACAAATTCTTTAACTTTTATATTATGTAAATTTATATCCTGTGGTAATTTATTTTCTTCTAATAATAATTGAGGTTGTACTATTGATAGCAATGATTTAGTATTAAATTGACATTTCAATTCTTTGGACAAACTATTTTTATATGTACGTTCATGTGCATTAAGTGATACTTTCAATGAAACTTCTACTTCGACAACGTTAAGCAATAATAGTTCAATATCACGTGAGTTAATAAAACCAAATTCAGTTATTATATTAAATGTATTACTATTTTCTTTACGGTTAATGGATAAACCATCTTGTGTGTTAGCCAGAATTGCTTTGACCCCATTTTCATCAGTTACAGTAAAGACATATGTGTAGTCTGTATTCATTAGATCATTTGTTTGATAGTCGTGAGATACAAGTAATGATAGTTTGGTTGGCAAGTAATCCACAACAAGATCCTTCAAACGCACATCTAAATTATTTGGTTTAGTAACATCAGCATCGGCAATATATGAGGCAGTTCTATGTGATTCGTTCGACGTCATTATATTTATACAATATATTTATTATTTCAAAAAATATATTGTATATTATTTTTACAGTTTATATTAAAATAGTTTCTTTAAGGGTTTGGGTTTACATGCACATTTTCCATAGTTTCAATAGCAGCTTTAAACTTATTAAAGTTTTGTTCGGCATTATCTCCAAATATTAATATTTCCAGAGAATTAATAACATCTTTAAATGTATTGATGAATTGATCATTATTATAATTTGGATTTAAAGCCTCTTCTTCTAACACTGAAAATACACCATTAAATATCTCATACAAGTTCAGGTTTAATAAATGACCAATATCAGGTGGGTTTATGTGGTTATTATGGACTATTTGCATTGGCTCAATGTTGACAATCAATCCTTTATCAATAGTATCACCACTTCTTGTAGTATTGTAATTAAATGTGTATGATATATAATTAGGGTTTTCTGTAGTGCTAGTTTTTAATACATCTACAGGTATATCAGTTTTTACAAATAATATATTAATATTATCATAATCTGCTTTTATATAGCTTGGTACAAATAGATTGACGAGATATCTAAGTTCTTTATCAGTCAGATTATTAATATAGCTGGTGAAGTCTGAACCAGACTTAAAAGCGAGGTTTTCTTTTAATGCGTTTAAATCATCGAATTCTCCTTTTAATGAACTCTGTTCCTTTATATTATGTACCGATGCCAAAGCAAAATCTATGAATTTTTCATAGGTATATCCTTTTAATCTTCTTTTTGTATTTTCACTAACAGTAAGTGTCGATAACCATGAATCTATAGTAGTTACTAATGTATTGCCTGATAAATATGAAATCATATTTTCTCTTTGTTTTTTTAATGTTAATGCGCCATTATACACATCTCTTAACATTTTAGATTGTGCTAATACAGTAGTATCATATTTTTGACCTTGGTAATTTAAATCAATATTTAAAGGTCTGTTGCTGAAAGCGTTATTTGAGAATACTAATGAGTAAAATTCAAGAACGTCATCCTTTATTATAGGGTATGATGCAACTATTTGAGTTGTATTAATTAAACCATTGGGCGTAGAGTCTATATAGTCATATGTTTGGATTTTATTTTCTATAAAAACGCGATTGTCGGTTGTATCGTTAGAAATAAAAAGGGCGGTGTGTAATAGAATAATGTATGGATCGTTTGTAAATACAATATTAGCTTTGGTTAGAGCTACATTTTTTATAGTCTCGTCGTCTTGGACTTCGGCAGTTGGATTTTTGGAATAATTATCCAAGAAGGTTTTGTATACATGATAACTCATTTTGGTTTTTGTTTTACTTTTATTAAGAGTATTATATTCATCATCTATTAATTCAACTAAATTTAATGGAGTATCGTCTTCGTTTAAAAATGTAATAAGTGCAGCTATATTTTTATAATAAGCACAAACTATTTTGGTATATACTAGTGTAACTGGGATGCTATTGTTTCGTAAATCAATTATTATATTATTTGCTAGGTCCGTTAAATTTGTATTTCTTGTGTTTCTTAGTCCAGATAATGCATTAGATTGTAATTTATTAAATTCAATTAAATAAAGTTCCGCTGTAGTTTTTGTTCCAGTGGCATCTAAAAGCTTGATAAGTGAATTGAGAGTACCAACAGGATTAGCTAAAAAATCATCAATAATATTACTAATATTATCATTATTATAGTCTATTAATTTAAAATGGTTGTTTATGGCATTCAAATATTCTCGAGATACAGCATGAAGGACACTGGCGACCAGTTTATCATCACTAGTTATAATAGTTATATCATTTATAGCATCAGTTATATTTTGTTCTACAGTAGTAAATTGTGTAATAACATTGAAGTAATTTTTAAATGGCAGACTTAAAGTATGTGGTTCATATTCTTTGTATAACCGTGCAGTTATAGCACTTACCATCAGTGTAGGATCGAGAACTACATTTTCATATACTTTTAATTTATTGTAGACGTCATCAGCAAGTTTATAAGTTTTATATGTCTTATCATATTGAGAGTCTGTAAGAGCAGTAGGTTTCACATTACTTTCAGAAATGTTATTCAATTCATTTATTAAGGTATTGTTTTTTGTTAAGTCATCTAAAATTTGCTTATAGGTTCCGGGGTTATCCATATCTACAGTTGATGTTGTATCATGTAATTGAAACATTTCTTCTACAACTAAAGAGGATTTAGTAACACCTCGAGCAGCAGCTACTACGGTCTGTTCAACAACGTCCAAGGCTCCTAATGCTTGTCGATACAAGCTTTTCAGTTCATCAGCATCTTGCTCATTTGGATCTATATCCACACTGTTAACCCCTTCATTAACTAAAGTGTGAGCATAATCATAAATTTTTTCTTTAAGAGAATTCATATCATGAGTGCTTAATATTTCATCAAGTAATTCAACTGCATTTGATATTTTATCTTCATTGTTATATATAGTAATTACGCTACTAAGACCAGTAGTATTATCTTTAATAATAGCAGCAGTAGTAGTATTGACGACATTAAGAGCTGTAATTTTGGTTGAAACACGCTTTTTAATGGTAGCTAATTCTTTAAAAAGACTATATACTTTTTCACCATTGGTAAGTGTATTACTAGGTGTTTTGATTGATAAATTCCCAGTACTTACCGAGTCATTTTGATTTAATAAAATAGTGTCATTTTCATAATTACTGATGGGATTGATATTATTGATCGTTTTAACAACCCGTTCAACTTGATGAACCAAATTGGTAAGATTGCGAACATCTTCTAAACCAGAAGCCTCAAAATCAGCCTTGGTTTCATTGTCAGTCAATGGTCTATTAAGTCTATATCTTCTTTTAACTAAAGATACCATAAATCTTGTTTCTTGTGATGTAAAATCGTTGTTTGTTAAAAAAGCGGCGTTTGTAAAAAAAATGGCTTCAATACGTTCATCGAATTCTTCTTCGGTTATGATTTCGGCCATAAAACGAACTCCATTTGAATATCCAGGAATATTACTAGGTGTATTTTGCGAGGTGCTTAAAAAAATACTTTGCTCTTCGGTATTGTAATTAATCCCAGAACTATTATCAACAGTATAGTCAATATTAACTTCATTTACTAATTCATTTAATACAACAGCATTAGATTCATATTTTCCATCTAAGTTTAACTGTACAGTAACCGTAAGTCTTTCATTTGTTTCTAAAACCTTATCAGATAACATTCGGAATACATTATTGTTATCTGGTTCCATAAGAATCCCTGATCCAAATGACACGATATTATAAGACTTTGTTTTTTCATTAAAAAATAAAGATAATTCTTCATTGTCTGTTAAAACAGAATATGTATTATGAGTATTTGAAACGTCACCATCTGAATTTAGATAAGAAACTGAAATGAGAAATTCTAAATTATCATTATATTGACGTTGTTCTTTGGTATCTAATACACCGCTTTTTAGATTCAATATTGGTAGAATAATAAAAGAGTCTCCGTCTTGTACATATTCGGTGGTCATGAAAAAAGAATCATTTAACAATACTATATTTTCTTTAATGACAATATCACCTGATATGGGTGGGTTTATAGCGACCATGGTTGTTTTATTTGGTGGATTAACAGTTTTTACATATTTATTATGAATACTTACAGTTAAGACATCACCTGTTTTAAAATTATCAATAATATTTTTAGATATTTCATTATATGCGAATCTATTGAGATTTATAACCATTGTAAAATCAACTGTACTAGATGTTGTATTAGGTACAACCCCTATATCTACAGCATTATTTATTACAACGTTCCCATTTACATCCTTGTTTAAAAATACAACGCCACGAGATTGAGTATTACTACTTATTAGTGAACTTATATTCATTAATGAGTTAATTGATAGATTTGATAAATTTAAAGCTGACATACCATTATTATGGTTTAGATGTATATCGAAGTTATTATATAAAGAACTATTATTAACACTTCCTTTAATAACAATATTATATTTACTATCTGTATTACTTCTAGGAAATGTTATACCATCTATAGTATATTCTTCGTGTAATTCAAAAGTCATATGATCTTTAAAAATAACCTCTGTCGTTGTTGTTGCCATATTATATTAATAATATAATATAATTTTAAGTTCGAAAAATATAAATATAAATATAAATATATATATATGTATAAATTAGAGAGAGATGTAAATCAAAACGTATATTTAAATAATTTGGTTCGTAAAAAGGATGAGATTATTTTAAATATGAAAAATAGGTTATCCGATACTAATAATAAATTAACTAATGAAATCGCTAAAAAAAAAAGTATAATGTTGCGGCTAGCCGAATTGGATTCTAAGTTGGTAGCTCAGGTCCTGGAAAACAACGGTATTGAACAACACAACACCGACCTTGAAGTCCAGTTGGAAAATACAAAACAACATGTATTATCACTTGAACAACACAACACCGACCTTGAAGTCCAGCTATCTGAAAAAAATAAAAATATGCAAGAAATTGAATGTAGTGAAATTCTTCAACACCGAATTGCTGAACTTGAGTCTCAATTAAAACAAAAAAATATAAGACTACAATTTAACTAAAATCGTATATTGTATGTGTTTATAAATTCGAATTAGTATAATAATTTAATAGTAAATATATAATATGAATTTTATATTTACATCAGTAGGAGATAATACAAATTTCGACAACTTATGGTTAGGTGACGATCAATTATATGATGTTTATGTTATTTACTATGGTGACAATGAATCCGTTTAT
>Ga0307933_1000710_pt1 | contig 30355 bp, 33 predicted proteins | sample OrgLakmetageno88_FD_201811 | JGI IMG/M metagenome (GOLD analysis project Ga0307933, IMG submission 201811) | Saline water microbial communities from Organic Lake, Antarctica - #88 | ecosystem: Environmental > Aquatic > Non-marine Saline and Alkaline > Saline | place: Antarctica: Organic Lake... | reverse complement strand
CCCAGATCGTTGAAAACGCCCGATGCGCAATTCGGGCGCCGATCACCTATGGGCATCCAAAAGCAAAGGGCCTTCAAACATCGCCCCACGCGCCAAAACAGGGGCTTCATGAATAATTGCGGTTAAAGACCGGGTGGGGGGTTCTTTTTTCACCAAGATCCGATAAGTTCACGATGCCCACTATTACTAATAGTGTTAAGTTAGGATCTGGAACCAGCATAGACCGTCTCACGAAGACTTCGAGTTTCTTCTGGAAAAAATAGATTGCCAACCGGCGAGCGTCACCTCATCGAGATAGAGAAGACCCGCAACATCTTCCGCGCTTAGACCGTCTGCCAGCAGGAGCAGGGCATTAGCCATGCGGGCCTGAGTGAGCTCAGGGTTCTTGGCATTCAGCGTTTTCAACAACGTGTCACGGTCAGTCTCGGAGAGGAACATGTTTGAGTCATTTCTTGATTAATGAGGCGGCTTCTCTGACATGCGACTTCATTCAAAGCAACATACTCTTGAACTGTCAGAATCAAAAATGGAGCTGGTGATGGAGTCTCGGCGCGCGAGGTGGTCCACCGCCAGACCAGCGCGGACAGGCGTCAGGCAGCGGGGGCAGCTGCACCCCCTGCCCATCGGCCACCGTCTCCAGCGTACTGCACAGGCAGCATGAGGCGCCGCAATACGCGGGCAACGGCGTCTTGCGTGCGATGTCCCGGATGAAGCCCGCGAGTTCGCGCGCGATGGCTGCGAGCACGCGCGGCTGAGGTTTGCCAATGTTCGACAGATGGCGGAACCGCTTGCAAAGCCGCGTCTGCGCCTTCCAGCCGATGTCCTTGATCTCCTGCGGCAGATGCGCTGAACGCTTCAGGAACGGCTGCCCCTCCTTGGGTGGGTGGCGATAGGACCATCCCGCTTCGACAAGCATCGTACGGGCTAAGGCGTTCCCAGTCTTTGTCAGGCGCCCGCGCCGCGTCGTGTTGCCGCTGGAATGCTCGCTTGGGACCAACCCGAGCCAGGCCATAAGCTGGCGTGGATTTTCAAAGCGGGTGATGTCGCCAATCTCTGCAACCACGGTCGCTGCGATGATCGTGTTCACGCCGCGCAATGCGCGAAGGCCATCGACGACAGGGGCGAAGCGCCACGTCTGAACCGCTTCATCGATCGCTTGATCCAGCGTCGCAACGCGGGTCTCCGCCTGGTCGACAGCCCGCTTCAACTCCTCGAAGGCCAGCTGCTGGTGCGAGAAGCGGAAGTGGCGGAGTTCGGCCAGCCAGCGGCGGTGGCGCTTCGTCCAGTAACTGCCATTCTCGTATCGCAACCCATGCCGAAGCAGGAAGCTGAGCAGTTGCTGCTTAGCCACCTTCACGGCATCCATCGCCTGCTTGCGGGTGCGGATCAGGTCGCGCATGGCTTCCTGCTCCTCATCCGGCGTCCAGATCGCCGTCAGCTCACCGGCGCGCCACAGCCGTGCCAGCATTTCAGCGTCCCGACGATCAGTCTTCACCCGATCCCTGGCCTTGCGAGGGATCATCGCAGGCGCGACAACCGCCCATTCAAACCCGAGCTTGGTGCGATGACGATGCAGACCGTAGCCGCAGGGGCTCGCCTCGTAACAAAAGCTCGGCTTACTTCCCGCAGCCGCCAGCTGCTTGGTTAGCCGCAAAACAGAATCGGCGGTATGCGCGATCGTTCCGAAAAACCGGATCTCACCACCGCGACCATCCTCCGCAACCGCAATCGTGTCTTTGTGGACGTCCAGCCCAACGTAAGTGCTTTTGTTCGGTTGCATTCTCCTTTCGAACTACTTCCTGTTCGTCAGGAAACCACACTTGCGGCCCGCGCGTCGCAAAACGCTCATCTGGTCTAAGGCTGTGTGATCTTCTTTTGGGCCACCTTTATTCGCCCGTGAGCAGGATGTGGGGCCATCCCAATGGTGAGATTTTTGCCAGCAGGTCGGATGAGCAATTCAATCCATTGCGGCAGCTGGCGAGAGCCTGACCGAGGTGCTTGGTGTTCCAGGAAATGATGATGGCAGTGAGCAGGTTCAGCCTTGCCATCCTGAAATGCTGCCCTTCACTTGTCCTGTCGCGGATTTCACCCTAGCGCCCGATGCGCAGAGCGTTCTTGAGGGCGTAATGGGCTTCTCCTTTGTTCAGGCGGATCCAGGCGCGACGTTGCAAGTCGGCGTCCAGCACCCAATCGATGATGAACAGCGTCCGTTCGACTCGTCCGATTTCACATAGCGCGACGGCCAGCTCATGCTGCCGGGGATATGCAGAGAGTTTTCGCAAAAATTGACTTTTGGGCATTGCGCCCGCCACCATCGTTGCCGCGCTGCGCGGGATGTGTGCCAGTGCTTGATGCAAGGTTCAGCTATCGTGGTGAGGATGTTGTCGCGACACCGGGTCGGATTTGCCGTGGAGCCGGCTGCCCGAAACGATCTGGGTCGACCAAGGCAGTGAACCCATCTCACGCGACATGGACCTCTGGACCTATCAGGGCGGCGTCACACTCGACTTATCGCGCCCGGGTAAACCGACCGACAACGCCTTCATCGAAGCTTTCAATGGTAGGTTCAAAGCAGCATGCCTGAAAACGCACTGGTTCTTGACGCTTGCAGATGCTGCGGAAAAGTTGGGGCTTGGCGTAGATACTACAATGAGGAACGGCTACACGGCGCGATCGGCAACAAGGTTCCGATCACACTGACGAAATCAGGGGACACCAACAGCCTGTCACCCTGATCGCAGCCGGAAAATTCTGCCTGTGGGCGGTCCATAGTTGGGAGTCGGATCAATTAATAAAGTCAATCTTCCGTCGCCAAAATTCTAAAACAACTGCTTACCAAGGCCTCTGCCGATAATGGCGCTAACGTAAAATCCAGAAACGGGAGCCGAACTAGGCCGATCTGATCGAGAGATAACACTATATCTTGATTTTATATCTAAAGATAACCGAGATGTAGACATTGATACTTGTCGAATCGCCAGAAATCGCGGACTTTGGAGATCGAAGTTTAGCCTGTTTGAAGCTTCAACCAGCTCAACGCAGCTCTGCCTAGCTGCTTGACCTGAATCACACTGGGCCAGCCTCGCGCTGGCCCTTTTTTACTTGGCGTTAGCGTTGTTGCAGGGACGCCAGTACGGCTGATATTGGTTGCGGTCTGTTCTCTTGAGGATGCTTTAGATGCCGCACGAATTCGACGCTGATCGTCGCGACAAGATCCCAAAGCAGAAGCAACAGGTGACCAACTGCGCAGAGTGCGACGAAAGCCTGCGGCAGCGTGGCGATCTGGCGGTTTGGATCAGCGATGACGCGCTTGCGGTGTGGTCGGCTCCACCGCGCACGACACGTGGTGGCCAGCCTGTCTATTCTGATTTGGTGATTGAGATATGTCTGAAACTTCACATGGTTTTCAAGCAGCCACTGCGGCAGACACAAGGCTTGATGCGCTCCATTGCCAAGCTTCTGGGCGTTGATATCACGGTGCCACATTTCACGACCATGTCACGCAGAGGCCATGGGCTGAGCTTGCCTCCCCAAATTACATCCAAGAGCGCCACCCCGGTGCATCTGGTCGTGGACAGTACCGGGTTGAAAATCTTCGGCGAGGGGGACTGGCTGGAGAAAAAGCATAAAACAAGGAGGAAACATCGCTCATGGCGCAAGCTGCACCTTGGCTTTGATCTTGTCAGCGGCCAGATCGTCAGTTAGGATTTGACCACAGATGACATTGGTGATCCATCCGCCCTTCCGGGCCTACTGGATCAGATCGACGCCCCCGTTGAGCTATTCTTGGCGGATGGTGCCTATGATGGCGAGCCAACGGTTCAGGCTCTCAGCGAACGCTTCGGTTCGGCGATCACAGTCACAATCCCACCACCCAAGAACGCGATTTTGAGCCCTGACGCGGCTCAAAACCCGAGCGCACGTGACCGCCATATTGCCGACATAGCTGCCCATGGTCGGATGGCATCGCAGGCATCATCGGGCTACAATCAGCGCAGCCGCGGCGAAACCTTGATGGGGCGTTGGAAGGCGGCCATTGGCCCCAAACTCAAGGCGCGATCGTTCGAAAATCAGAAGACAGAGGCCAAGATTGGCGTCCGAATTTTGAACCGGATGACTGAACTTGGCAGGCCTAATTTCGAACGTTCCGCCTGAAATCCGTCTCGGGTAGGGCGCGGGCCGTGCTCAAGGTGATCGGTGCAACAAGACCGTTTGCATCGACACCGCCTACGTCCAAGTCAATAATTTAGCAACCTCAGGCCCGTTAATTTGACAATATCCTAGACAGCTTTCAATTATGAGGATTGCGCAATGCCATGTTGGATGCGTTTGCGAGCCTGTTTGGCGTCAAACTCAAGCCGCGTCAAAAGCGCATACAATGCGGTGTTAGCGTCCGCGCGCGCCAGCTCTTCAGCGTGACGCATTTGTTGGCTAAATTCCAGCAATCCAACTGTGGCGGTAGACCCAATCGCCCTGTGCAGATGATCCGCCGCATCTGCATCCCGACACCGGATTGCGTTCAGCGCGGTGTCAATATCACTCAGTACCCCGTTCAGCAACCGTTTGCCATGCGCCTGCCCGATCAGGTCAAACAGCTCTTTGAAATCATCATGTTGGGGATCAGCCGGACTAATGACAGGGCCGTCAATTTGATCCGTTCCTACATTATCACGCAGCGCAAGTGGGCCAAGGGCCGTTTGCAGGTCATGCATGCGAACCGGTTTATGCAATACCCCGTCTATTCGGCTTTGTGACAGCCGGGCCGATCCATCAAAAGTTGTGTCGGCGGTCAGCGCGAGGACGACTGTCGGAACAGCTAGAGCCAAGGTTGTCTCTTGTTCCCTGATCTGACGTGTGGCCTCCGTTCCCGATATGCCCCCAGGCATGTTGAGATCCATAAGTATAACGTCAAAGCGCTGTTCAAAAGCTTCTACAACCGCCTTTTCACCACTGTCACATGTCACGACACCGCAGCCAAGACGTCGTAACATCTGTGCTGTCAGATCAAGATTGACGAGATTATCATCTACGACAAGACAGCGAAGCCCAAGAGAGGCAGGCAGATGAACAGTGTCCTTGGGGTTTAAATGTGGGGTCTGGCTGTCCTGTAAGGGCTTTAGTGGAATATCAAAGGAAAATATGCTGCCCACTTCCAACTGGCTGTCAACAACAAGTGTCCCTCCCAATTTGTGAATACAAGCCTGCGCAATCGGCAGGCCCAGACCCGTGCTGTTGCGCTGTTGAACTGGATCATCAGCGGTAGAGGTAAAGAAAAGGTTAAACAGATGCGCCTGATCCTCGGGGGAAATGCCGATGCCGTTGTCCTTCACGGATACGCACAGTCTCGGGGTGGCCTCGGGGCCTGACGCGAAGGTGAGGCTGATTTCGACAGATCCATCCTTGGTGAACTTCAGAGCATTGCCGATCAGATTGTACATGGCGCGCACGAACATCTGCGGTCGACCCAACCACGTAGCGTCGTCTACCAGGCCAATGACGTTTAGCGTCAAGTTATTGCCTTGATCCCGCGCCAAGGCGCGCAACTCATTCATGATACCCGAAACTGTTTGTACGGGTGCAAATGGGCTCAATGGTTCCTGAACCTCGCCGATCTGGGTCAATTCAAGTACATCATTGATCTGATGCATCGTGCGCAGTCCGCAATTGCGCGCCGTCTTTATCAAATCTCGGGTCGGGTGATCGATGTTATGATCCTCGATCAGATCAAGCGACGCCAAAAGCCCATGCAGCGGCGTCCGCATCTCATGGCTCATGGTGGCCAGAAACATCGTCTTGGCTTCTGCATGGCGCCGCGCTTCGTCGCGGGCGTCACGCAAGTTTGTCTCATAGGCCAGTTGCTCTGAAACATCGCGAATGAATGCGATAAGGATTTCGTCGCCCTGCGCGTCTCTTTCGGATCTTATGGACAGCTCTATTGGAAATTCTGTGCCGTCATGGCGCAGCGAGGTCGTGCGTTTTGTTCCCTGATCGATGAACGCCCCCTTACCGGTTTCGTGGTAACGTTTCATGTCTCGCCGGTGATTGTCGAGACGGCGATGCGGTATCATCATATCAGCAATATTGCGACCTTTGGCCTCAACTTCCGAGCAGCCAAAGGTCTTTTCTGCTGCGGAATTGAATAGCTGGATCTCTCCATCGCGGTTGGTTACGACCACGGCCAGCATCGACGACTCATAAACTAACCTGATATTGTTGGTCTGGGTCTTGATTAGCTCAAGCTGGCGCGTCAATTGTCGGTGCAGCAATGCGGAAATGCACATCGCAACAGCCATGATAATCAACAACAAGACAGAGGCAATCAGGAATCGTGTCCATATAAATACCTCTTGTTTTCGCGATTCCATCGCCTCGGCAACAAAATAGCCAAGAGCCCCCAAAACAACACCTCGAGCTGGTGTACCCAACTCGATGACTGCGTCCTCAAAGAGCTGCAGCTGCGAAGAGTCATATGGGTCCATGGTATCAAACATGTCGGCCAGCTGGTCGCGGTCACGTATCGTGGCCTCCAGGTCGGCACGGGAGGAGTCTGGCAAATCCGCCGTGGCCAACGCGGCCTCTACGACTGTTACGCGGCTGTAAAAAACGTCAAATGCAACAGAAAGCTCTGCAACAAGGCGCTTCAACTCTGCGGTAGACCCAGTAAATTCTTGCGCCGCCTGTTGTTGGTTCTTAAGTTTGGCCAAAGCCCACAACAGGTTCCGGTGGTCGACCTCGACCTGTGAAATGCTCCAGACACGGTTGTCAGAGTTTGCAGCCTGGGATTTGTCCATCTGCGCGCGAAACTCGGCCGCGCTGTAGATCAGAACCAGCACTGCAACTGACAGCAGGGCCAGCAATATAGACGTTCTTGCCCGTTTGATGTACCCATGCCATGATAGCAAAACCCCGTTCCGCCATGCCATTACTTACCCGCCCAGAACGGTGATCTGACTTAGCTGCCAGACACTTGCAGCAAATACCAATTCACCTTGATACTGTGCCGATTTATCGTAGGGAAAGATGACCCAAAGCGGCCCCTTGTTCCTGCGGCTAAAAGGCTTGCCGTCAATGCGGTTGGCAATAATGGGCGCGTCTTGCGTGATCAGATTGCGGTTGACGGTGACGCTATAGGAATTAATAGCTGCCAAACGCAAATCGCCCGGCCCAGCACTGTAACGAGAGAGTAGATCCGCCAGCAACGGCCCTGAAAATCGATGAACCCCTTTTGTCCATTGTGTTGACGTATTGATATGGGTTTGAGGGAGCGCCAAAAGGTTCTCGTCTACAAGGCTGACAGGCGCGCGCCCGTTCAGATCACCGTCTAGTACCAGATTGCTTTCAGCTGCTAGGGCCGCTTGGCCCAGGCAAACAGAGAGCGCCGCGGTCGCCAGCATAAATTCACGTTTGTTCATAATTTTGATCTATTTCATAGTAGTTTCATCGCAAGAAGCTACCATGTAACATCGATGTGGTGCCAGTGTATCTTACGATACATTCTATGTTCTTCAAGTTCGGTTGAGCAACGATATGGTTAAACGGCATACACAAAAGCTAACTCTAGCGGATCACTAGACACTCTTATGAGGGTGTAGAGCTTCGAATGGAAAGGTAAGTTACTTAGTTATGCTATCAAACGATCTTGGTCTAGTCAGGGCACCTGCAGACAGTGCCGGAAAAGACGCCTTCGACTTAGACATGCAGACAACTGTTCTGGTTGCGGATGACCATCTATTGCTGGCCGAGACAGTGGCCAGTGCGCTGTCTTCTAAGCCGCTCCGCTTCAACACACGCATTGCGGCCACACTTGATGAGACCTTGGGCCAGCTTGGCTCTGGTGTGCAATTTGATCTGGTCCTGCTGGACATCAGAATGCCGGGAATGATGGGCATGAAAAGCGTCGAAAAAGTCATTTCCGCTGCTGCTCCTGCGCTGGTTGTTCTGATGTCCGGACAAGCGGACCGCGCCTTCGTAAAGTTGGCGGTAGAAAAGGGCGCCCGCGGCCTACTCCCGAAAACGCTACCGCTAAGGTCACTAATCAGTGCCATCAATTTCGTTCTGTCGGGGCAGATTTTCATGCCTGTTGATGGATTTGGCGAAACCTGGAATAAAGAGGCCGCCAAATCCGTCGGTCTGAGTGACAGAGAGCTCAGCATTATCCGGATGTTGTCCGAAGGCCTGACGAACAAGGAAATCGCTAATTTGTTCGATGATACGGAAGTCGCGGTGAAAATGCACATGCGCTCTATTTGCCGCAAGCTGAACGCGCGCAACCGGGCCCATGTTGTCACGATCGGCAAGGAACGCGGTCTGTTGTAGCAGTTGGTAATCCACAACCGCAGAAGAGGGTAACTTTGCTGAGACTTGAACCATGCATCTACTAATTTTGTTTCACTACATGTCCAATTTGGAACTGAACAACTGAGCTACCCCCCAAAAACTGGACACTGACATAAGCTCTAATTTGTTGTCTGAAGATATTCACCACGAGGGAGATCGAAGATGTCGAAACGGAAGCAACATCACCCGGAGTTTAAGGCCAAGGTCGCGCTGTAAGCCTTGAAAGGCGAGGAAACGGTCAGCGAGTTGGCCAGTCGGTTCTGCGTGCATCTATTACCGACAGGGCATTTCCAAAGGCGATGTCCTGAGGAGGCGCCGATGATCCATCAATAGAAGCGTGCGCTGCTGGAAGGGGCGTCTGGCGCCTTCGAATGCGGAGGTCGGAAAACGCCGGAGGTTGATGAGGAGCAGGTGAAAGACCTTCACGCCAAGATCGGGGAGCTGGCGGTGGCCAACTCTTTTTTGGAAAGAAAGCTCAAGCCCTAGGGCGGGAAGTGAGGCGCGGTATGATCGAACGCGACGATCCGGACCTGTCAATCGGCCAGCAGTGCGCACTGTTATCGATCCCGCGGTCGTCGTTCTACTATTCGCCGCAGGGAGAGACGGAGCAGAACCTTGCGCTGATGCGGTTGATCGACGTGCAGTTCCTCGACACGCCGTTCTTTGGCGTTCGTCAGATGACGTGGCACCTGCGCAACGATGGCCATGCGGTGAACGAGAAGCGCATCCGTCCGCTCATGCGGCTGATGGGCCTTATGCCGATCTACCAGAAACCCAACATCCCGTTGCACGGCAACACATGCTTGCATGTGTGATAGGGGGCAAGCCGACGAAAGGGCACAAGACTTACCCCTATCTGCTGCGCGGGCTGCGTGTCGACAGGCCAAACCAGGTCTGGTGCGTGGACATTACTCTGAGTAATTGATCATCCGCGCTCTCTGGTGGTGCATAGTAGCCGCATCAGAAAAAGGAGAGCTGTGATGAAACGTTATTTTGTTGGCCTTGATGTATCGAAGGATGCAACGGCGGTTTGCCTGCGGGATGATCGCGGTGACATCGTGACATCTTTCAAGAAACTCACCGACCCGTAAGCGGTGTTCCGATCACACGGTTTTTGCGTAGTGCCAAGGCAGGAGTTCACCGATCTGGCTTTGCCGATGCCCATTCACGATGGCCGTGAGAGTCCGGGTCAGATAGTTGTGCGGTTCGATCCCGTTCAGCTTGCAGGTTTCTAGAGGGAGGCCAGGACTGCCCAGTTCTGTGCCCCGGCTTCATGAACTGCGAAGAGACTGTTTTTGCGATTATGGAGACCTCTGCATAACAGAAAGAACTGGCTCTTCGCGGGCGCCGACACCGGTGCGGAAACTCTCTCACGCGCCATGACCATCATCGAAACCGCCAAGCTGAACGGTCTTGATCCGCAGGCCTATCTTGCCGACGTCCTCGACCGCATCCACGATCACAAAATCAACCGGCTGGGCGAGTTGCTGCCTTGGAACCGGGCACCAGCCGATGCCGAGAACAGTCAAGCTGCATAAGCTGCGGTATCAATGGTGCGGTTACGTTTAAGTGCAGAGTAGCACGCATGCACCAGCTAAATGTGATAGAAATTAAGAATTGGATTATTTAGCATAAGACTGATTATGCGTTTACAATACTTAATGGGGGCACATTCTAAACTGGGTTGCGACAAATCCCCTATCTTGCTGGAAAGCAAGGAGAACGGAAGATGGCACACACGGAGTTAGGATTGCGTGAGAGACGCACCATTGAAGACATGCTGAACGCAAAGATTTCTGTAGACAAGATCGCTACTGAGATCGGCAGGCACCGCTCGACCGTGTTTCGCGAGATCAAACGCAACAGATATGTCGACGACGAGTTGCCAAAGCTGAATGGCTATTATGGGATGACCGCCCAGAGGTCCGCCGTCGAACGGCGAGCGCGGCGGCGTAAACTGGTGCGGTTTGTGGATCTGCGCGCTGCTGTCATCGAGCAACTCAAGGAAGGTTGGTCGCCGGAACAAATCGCTGGTCGTTTGCAATTTGAAGGCCAGTCAGTGCGCGTGAGCCACGAGACGATCTATGCTTATGTTTACGGCCCAGATGGTCAGTCCGAAGAATTGGCCCGCCATCTGCCGCACCGACGCAAGAAGCGCCAGCCACGACGCAGGCGTACACCGCGTGGCCTTGTTTTCCCGCCAGATCGTTCGATCCATGAACGGCCTGATCACGTCAAAAACCGGGAGACTTTTGGTGAATGGGAGGGTGATTTGATGATTTTCGAGCGTGCGCAGGGCAAGACAAACGTCGCTTCGTTGGTAGAGCGCAAAACCCGCTTTGCTGTTTTGTTCCGGAACAATGACCGAAGCACAACGCATCTGATGAACAAGCTGATGGGTGTTATGGAACCCCTTCCCCAGCCTGCGCGCAAATCAATCACTTTTGACCGTGGGATCGAATTCCGTGATTGGCGCAAGCTCAAGCCAGGGATTGGAACTGAGGCGTGGTTTTGTGATCCGCAGGCGCCGCGGCAAAAGGGTTCAGTCGAGAACTTAAACAAACGTGCGCGGCGATATCTGCCACAGGACGTGCCTGTGGCCGGGCTCTCAAATCGAGATATGAAGTCGATTTGTGACCGCTTGAATGGCACACCCAGAAAGTGCTTAGGATGGCGAACCCCAACCGAAGCATTCAAAGAAGAACTGATGAAACTGAGATAGCGGATCCTGTCGCAACGTGCCTTGAGATTCCAGTTGCGATAGTATATTATTGTAGGTAAGGTGGTGTCCGACAAAGGGGCCCCTACCATGCACTCTCGACTTAGACGACTGTCTCTATGCCTAACCGCTGTAACCACTTTGGTAATCGGCGTCCTGCCAAGCACCACAAGGGCTCAAACCTATCCAATCGACTGCGCAATCCTCCTGTGCCTGGCCGGCGGTTGGCCCGCTTCCGTGCCTTGCAGCCGTGCACGCGCCGAGTTTATCCGCCGCATCACGCCGTGGCCTGTGGAGCCACCACTGCAGATTTGGCGCTGTCCCATGGGCGCATCTTATCAGACCGAACGACTTCCGAGCAATGTAGACCGAATCTTCGAAGCCTTGTTTCATGAGGAGAACTATTCGCCCCGCCAATCGTTTCCAAGCCAGGATGTTGGCGTCCAAGCAAAATCAACCAATGCCGTTTGGCGCTCTTCAGAAACCGGAATGGACGCTAATCCGGCAGACTTCGTGCTTCGATTGGTTCAGAATCGCGTAGACATCGATATCAGCGGCCAGGAGTTCAATTTCGTCCGCTCTATTCGCGTCTTTGATGTTCGGTACGCACGGCAGTACAACGCTGGATCTGAAGGCAATTGCGAACGATCCGCGAATATCTTTCTTGGAACGTACGGGACACAAGGCGGTTTTTCTTGGCAAAGATCATCAACGGCCACCCTACCTCCCACACATCTAGGGCTTGAACGTTGGGGAGAGCATTGTCTAAGCATCTATCACCGGTCCGTTTTTGTCGATTGGCGTGATTATAGCGGGAATTACGGCTACGAGCAGGTCAATTACTGACTGTTGAACCGCAGTGGGTTCGCGCAGGTTATTTGCGCAATCAAATCTGCAATGCAGGCACACGCATAGGTTCTAAGCCCCAAAATCTCATCTTCTTTCATATCAGCAGTCGGGATGGGGCTGCGTTGTAAGAGATGCGAAATTGATTTCAGCTTTGTCAGCATCACAGAGATCCGGACAAAGCCTTGAAACGCGCTGTGGGCCATGCACGTCCCACCGGACTGCAAGTGCACCGGTGTTCCAGCGATAAACCCATCCGACAATACTTTTCTCATCGGCTGCAATTAGATTGGCGATCGCGACGCCTTCGACCTCATTTTCGTTCACTGTTCAGTAACTTCCTGCAATTTGGCGTGGCGGATCGTAGCTTGGGCTTCCAAAGCGTTTGCTGCAGGCGCATGCCAGTTTTCGTTAATATCGGTTAACTGTTCTTCCTCGCTGTACCGATATCCACACTGGGAGAAGTCCGCTCCCGCTTTATCGATAAATGAAATGGCTCAGATTCTGTTCTCGGGCTCCGTGGACGCTTCAACGATCGCCAAACCTCGGACAGGTCAAAGTCGATGGCGCGCGCCAAAACGGCCAATTCGACAACGTCCACCCGAGCTAGCTACTCTCCATGCGTGCAATAAGGGATTGATGCCATTTGTGACTATCGGCCAAGTATTTCTGGCCAACATCCACCTTGATGGGGACGTCAACCAATGCCTGGTACAGTGCCACCTGTCCTTCTTTTCTAAATGTCATTGCCATACGTCATGAACCTTTTGTAATGTAGCTAGCGAAGGAAATCCGTTGTCTGAAAATTGGATACTTCAGGATGTTATCGCTGTTGTCATTACCAAGGTCGCCAATCGGCTGAACCTTGCCTGACCCATCAACCCCCCACCAGCTCCAGAAATCGGCCGTACTCCTCACTGACTTCGCGCGCTTCCTCGAACGCCCGGGCGCGCTCCCCGTCGAGGCAAAGAAAGTAACTTTGAATATCCGAGATGTAATTCTCAAAATCCTGCCGGATGATATCGGCATAATTCAGTACCGCCTGCGAATCGCTTGGCACGAACGGACGGGCGGGTGCGAGACAGGAATCTGCGAAACCCATGCCAGGGACAACCAAGAGTATAGATATAGCCTCCAATAGGTGCGGGCCTTTCAACCTTAGGTTTCTCAAACCTGTTATCTCCTTGCTCGTGGACACTGACCGTGCCTAGTGTTTTCGTAACCAAAATACAGCCAAACAACGATATTACATCTTGCGGTTGATATTATACTATCGTAACTCTGGGCTTCAAGTAGGAATGCCTAGGGTCGCGCCATTGGAGAAAGCGTGAGCCGGGCCATGAACTGGGACATCGAAGCACCAAATGTGGTTACGGAAGCCAGGTTCCGCGAACTCGTGGAAAGCGGCTATAGCGCAGAGATCCTGTGCCAGGAGTCGGCACACAAGAAAGGCCCCAGCTATTACGGGGTCTGGATCATGCGCGTGGTCTCCGACGAAGGTGTGGAAAAGCTCCTCGTCACAGCCCGCACGCGGACGACCTATAACGATATCAAGATTCGCGAGTTCAAGACGATCTCCGGCGTGGTGTCTTTCTTCATTGGCCTTGGCTTTGCGCATGTCGACCTGCCGTTTGAAGCGGGAACAAGCCGTACGCATAAACTTGCGCCGTCAGACAAGACCACGTCAGACAAGGGCGCTGGCAACTAGCCTCGTCTGTCTCTGGCTGGTCGCCGCGCCAGCCTCGGCGCAAATGGTCTTGGTCATGGAGAGCGACGGCTCTCTGACCCCGTCGCGATCTCAGAGCGGCTTTGCCCGGAACTACAATGATGGCGTTGGTCAGGGATCGGCGTCCGATGGCTTGGCCATTCTTGGTGAGACTGAAGCAGCGCCCAAACCCGACGCGCTGAGGTTTGCGGCCCTCGCCCGACCAGCACCCTTGCCCGGCGCAGACGTTCTAATGGCAATCGAGGCAACGGCCCTGCGCTATGCCAGCCATCCCGGCTTGCGCCGCGCAGAGCTCTCCGTGAGGGATTGGCTAACCCTCTACCGGGCCAATATCGAGGTGGAGAGCGCCTACATGCAGGATGCGATCTCAACTGCGGGCGCTATTGGTCTGGGTCAATTGATGCCAGAAACCGCGCGTGATCTCGACGTCGATCCGCGTGATCCGCTGCAGAACCTCGACGGTTCCGCCCGCTACCTCGCGATGATGCTGGAGCGCTTCGGCGATCCGCGCCTGGCGCTGGCTGCCTACAACGCCGGACCCGAGGCCGTGCGTCAATACGGCGGCATCCCCCCCTACCGAGAAACCCAGAACCACGTGGCACACGTCATGGCCGTCGTGGCCCGATTGGAAGGATCAGATTCGTGAAACACATATCAACCCTATTCATTGCCAGCCTAGCCATCTTTCTTGTCATCGCTGAACCCGCCCTTGCTCAAAGCATCGACCTCTCCCCGATCCAGAGCCTTTTACAGGGCATTGTCGATGCACTGACCGGGCCACTTGGGGTTGTTATCGCCACACTCGCGGTCCTCGGCGTCTTCCTCAGTTGGTTCTTCAATATCATTGATCTGCGCCAGGCACTCTGGGTCCTTGTCGGCATCGCCGGTGTCGCGGCCGCCCCCACCATCGTTGCCGCGGTCTTTGCAGGCTGAGGTTTTTCATGGCTGAACGCTCGCCTCTCTTTCTCGGCCTCGTGCGCCCGCCCAAGCTTCTGGGTCTGCCCATCATGTATGCGATGGTCTGGCTCTTTGGCGCGGTGCTCTTGTTCGTCTGGGTCCAGCACATCGCGGTGCTGGGTGTCGCCACCCTGCTCTATCCGGTGCTGTGGAAGGCCGCGGATTGGGACCCGCGCTTCATCGATGTGATGATGACCGCACTGCAGGAGACACCGCCCACGCGAAACCGCAGCATCCATGGCGGGGACAGCTATGCCCCGTGATGAAGCGCTCGATCTGCGCACGATGACGCCGGAATGGTATGCGCGCGAGACCCGCCTCGCGCATATGCTGCCCTATGTGAGCCTCGTCGACGACCAGACCGTGCGCACCCGGGTCAACGAGCTCTTCCGCTGCATCCGGCTCGAGGGGATCAACAGCTACACGACGGACGATGCCTATCTCGACAAGGTGACAGCACTTTTTGCCCGCATCGTCGCGCAGCTTGGGCCGGAATTCAGCTATTACGTCCACAAGGTCTCCAAGGCCATCAAACCGGATCTGGACCCAATTCGTGAGGACAGCTTCGCGGGCGAGGTCGACCGGCGCTGGCGCGCCAAGCTTGACACCAGCGGGCTGCGCGACAAAACCCTGACGCTCACCGTCATTCACCGCCCGCCCCCGAAAAGCCTCCTGCCGCATCTCGGCCGCAGCGCCCCGGACCGGCTGAAAGAGGAGACCCGCAAACGCCTCCAGCGCCTGGGCGAGGCCGTGAACGTCTTTCTGTCCGGCCTCGCAGAGCTCAAACCTCGGCTACTCTCGGCCGCATCAGGGGAGTTGGTGGGATTTCTGGGCGCGCTCAACACAGGAACCGAGCTGCCGCTCTACCCGGCAAACACCTACGGCTTTTTGTCCTTCAACGTCGCCAATACCCGCGTGACGTTCCACGGCGACCATTTCGAGCTTTCCGAAGGCGTCGTGGGGCATCGCTACGGCAAGAGCTTCACCATCGGGGAATATGCCGAAGGCACCTCCTGCACCATGTTCGACATGCTGAACCTGCCGGTCGACATGATTGTCACCCACTCCTTTACGCCGATCAATTCGAACCTCATGGCGGGCCGCATCAAGCGACAAAAGCGCCAGATGCAGGCCAGCCAGGACGCGGCCCTCTCGCTCCTGGAAGCCCTCGACATCGCCGCCGATGATCTCGAGGCCAAGCGCCAGAGCTTCGGCGAGCACCATATGGTCGTCACCCTTTTCTGCGACACGCTGGATGAGCTGCAGACCCTCAGCGCCGAGATCGTGAACGCCGCCGCGACCGAGGGCGTGAAGATGATCGGCGAGCGGGTCGCGGCCAAGGCGCATTACCTCAGCCAGCACCCCGGCAACCAGCCCAAGCGCGTGCGCGCCAGCGCCGTCACCAATCGCAACTTCGCGGATTTCGCGGCCTTCCACCGAACGCAGCTCGGCAAACCCGCAGCACTTACCCCTTGGGGCCGCGTCATCACCTATCTGCCCACCCCGGAGCAGAGCGCCTACCGGTTTTCCTATCACGAGCAAGGCAGCCCTTCGAGCGAACCGACCAGCGGGCATACCCTGATCATGGGACGGCCGGGGTCAGGCAAATCGGTGCTGTCGGCCTTCCTGATGACGCAAGCCCGCAGGGCGGGTGCGCGGATCTTCGTCTTCGACTACCGATCTGGTATGGAGATGGCCGTTCGTGCCAATGGCGGGCGCTACGCGTCCCTGAACGCCGGTCAGCCCACGGGTCTTAATCCGCTCTGGACCGAGACCGATGCGCGCGGCACCGCCTGGCTCTCGGACTGGCTCACAACCCTGCTCTACCGCGCCGATAAGCCCCTGACCCCGGCACAGACCAACCGCATCCAGGAAGTCGTGCGCCAGAACGCGCAGGCCACCAACCCCGCCTTGCGCAACTGGCGGGATTTCGCATCGCTGTTCGTCTCCACCGATGATGGTGGCGATCTGCACCAGCGCCTTCTCGAATGGACCGAGGACGGCCGCTATGGCTGGATCTTCGGGCAGAGCCTTGCGGACACGTTCTCGCTCAAAGGCGATGTTGTGGGCTTCGATCTGACCGGCATTCTCGACAGCGAGGCCGACAAGGAACGGATGGCGGTCCTTTCCTATCTTTTCCGCCGGGTCGAACGCGAGATCGAGGATCGCCGCCCCACCATCATCGTGATCGATGAGGCCTGGAAGGCGCTCGACAACGCGTATTTCGCCGAGCGGCTGTCGAACTGGCTGGTGACCGCGCGCAAGCAAAACACCGTCGCGGTGATGATGACGCAATACGCAAGCCAGCTCGAACGCACCCGGACCGGCAAGACCATCGTCGAGGCTGTGCCGACTCAGATCCTGCTGCCCAATATCCGCGCCAATGCAGCGGATTACGCCATGCTGAACCTCACGGAGAAGGAACTCGACGTTCTTCTCAACACCGGCAGCAGCAGCCGCTTGGCGCTGATCCGTGACGATCAGGGCGCGATCGTCGTCGATGCCGATCTGAGCGCGCTTGGACCCAATCTCACCATCCTTGGCGGCATGGAGAAAGGCGAGGCGCTCGTCGGCGCCGATTACCGCGACCGCCCAGACTTCTGGAGGCTTTCATGATCCGTTTATGGCGTTTTGAGATTTCACCAAAAAATCCTGCATTGTTTTTCGCGTTCGAGCGTAGCGAGAGGCAGCGAACAAACGATTCAAGACAATCTCGAAACGCCAAACTTATCGCTTTGGCTGCGCTCGGCGCGCTGGCCTCCTGCACCCAGTACCGAGAGCCGCAGGCGAACTGCTTCACCTTCCTGGCCTCGACAGCCCCTGTCGCGCCTGATTGCACCTTCACGCCTCTAGATGCGCCGGAGGGCGACATTGAAGTCTAGCCTGCCTCATATCCTGGCACTTTGCCTGCTGCCCGGTCTCGCCTTGTCTCAAGGCGTGCCGACCAATGACAGTGGGCTGACTGCACGTGACATCGTCGAGACCGGTGACCGGGAGGCAGACCTTGCCATCCAGGCTGACAAGCTCTCCGTGCGCGAACTCATTGCCGAGATCGAACGGGAGCAGCTGGAAACCCTGCAACGCATCCTCGACGCCCAGACCAGCTTCGGCGGTCAGGGTTTGCCGGCTATGGTCGCGGGGCTCGAAAGCGGCAGCGGCGATCCAGACCGATCCGTCGAAGCGGTCTATGGCAGTGCCGAAATCGATCCCAACCCCGGCGGCGCACAGATGTTCGGGGACGCCTCGGAAAACATCGAGCAACTCATCATCCGCGTGTCGCAGGAAACCAGCGGCTTCGCAGGCGTGGGTCGCGCCGGTCTCTCTCCTGTTCAATGGCGCGCGCTGCTGCAAGCGCTGATCTGGCAGGAAAGCCGGTTTACCATCGGCGCGCGGTCCCCGGTTGGCGCCTATGGCCTGACACAAATCATGCCCGGTACCGCCAGCGATCTCGGCATCAATCCGGAATACTATGACAGCCCCTATCTGCAGGTGCATGGCGGCGCGCGGTATCTGGCCACGCAGCTCAACACCTTCGACGGCAACATCATCAATGCCCTCGCCGCCTATAACGCGGGGCCCGGTCGCGTGTTCGAGTATGGCGGCGTGCCGCCCTTCCGGGAAACGCAGCATTATGTTCAGGTCATCCCCGAGCGGTATAATCTCTATCTGAGCCGCATCGGCGGGATCGAGGCCCTCGGCACGATCGACCCAGCACTTCTCGCCAACGCCAATCTCTCACTCACGGGTCATGGGGCGGCTTTTTATGGCAGCAATTCCCCTGCCGCAATCCGCCAGGCCGCCCTGCGCATCCGCGATATCGTCGAGCGCATCTCCGAAACTGAAGACGTGCAGGAGAGCTACGCGCTCAACACCTATGCCCGCGCCGAACTGGTGCGCCTCGTCGTCGCCCGCATCCGGCTGCAGGCAGCGCGCACCCGTGTCCTCTCCGCCGAAGAGCTGGCCCAGTCCAGCGCCCGTATGGCGGAAGGTGCGTTCATGGAATTCACAATCAGGGAGATAGAGTGATGGGACGCATGTTTTTGAGAACTGCATTGGCCACGACGCTTGGGCTGGGCCTGCATCTTGGCACCCTACCCCCTGCCCTCGCACAAGGCGTGCCCGTCGTCGACACCCAGAACATCGCACAAAACATCCAGCAGTTGCGGCAGATGATCGAAGACGAGATCTTGCAAAACGAGCAGCTGACACAGCTCCGCGAACAACTTGCCACCCTCACGGATCAACTCGCCGAGTTGCAGCGCACCTACGAGGCCCTGACCCGCCTTGCCGAGCTCCCCGAAATCATTCGCACGGAAATGGAAGACGAGTTGAACGGTCTGCTCGATCAGGAGTTCGGCGACATTCTTGCAACCATTGAGGCTATCAAGACCGGGGATTTCTCCGGCCTGTCCGGCTCCGGCGCGGGCCAGATCGAAACCCAGATGGACCGGGTACTGGCCGATCTCGGCTTCGATGAAGACACGCTCTCGGAAATGGCCACGAGCGGCAATCCCGGCGCCAACCGCGTGGCGACGCAGGCAACAACCGGCGCGCTCGTCTCGGCCGCAGCCCAGAACAGCTACGAGGATGCAGGCCAGTCGCTCGAACGGGTCGACCGCCTCGTCGGTCTAATCGCAGACATTGATGAGCTGAAGGAAAGCATCGATCTCAACACGCGCGTGACGGCGGAGCTTGCCATTGCGCTGGTCGCCATGTGGCAGCTCGAGGCAATTCAAACCGTGGGCGACGGCACCGGCGGCGTGATCGATGCCGCCACCATCGCTGAAGAGCAGCGCTTCATGGATTTCACCATGCCAGAGTTGCGTGCGGAATGACCCGAGGTGTGACGCGTGGCGAGTGAACAGGAAATCATCGAGGAAGAACTGGTCTACGGTGCGCTGCGCCGCGAGCGACTTTGGCAACGCCTTGGCCTCGCAGGCCTTGTCTTCGGCATCATCGGCTGTCTGAGTGCTGCGGCTGTCGCAATCCTCGATGTCGATCCCCCGCCCGTGGTCGTCCCCTACGATCCTGCCACCGGCTTTGCGCTCCCCGAGGCTTCGGTGGGTGCGACGTCAGTGACTGCCAACCAGGCCATCATCGAGGCGGAGGTCTTTCGCTACGTGACCGACCGCGAGGTCTACAACCAGCTCGACAACGATCTGCGCATCCGAAGCGTTCTGCGCCGCTCGGACGGGGCCGCCGAGAGCAGGCTGCGCCAGATCTGGAACAGCGCCAACGAGAATTACCCGCCGACGGTCTATGGCCCCAATGCCCGGCTCGATGTGGAAATCCTCAGCATCAACCGGATCGGCACTGACCGCGCCACGGTGCGGCTGCGCAAGCGTCTGACTTCGATCAACGGCACCCAGACCGGCCTCTTCACCGCCACGCTGCTCTTCGAGTTCCGCCCAGAGACCCGCCGCTCCATCGATGAGGTCTGGACCAATCCGTTCGGGTTCACCGTGCGCGAATATTCCATCCGCTCCGACAAATTGGAGAATTAATTTGCATTTTCTCAGATTGTTTTTACTCGGGCTTACCCTGCTGCCAAGCTTTGCTGCGGCCGAAGCCATCCCGCGTGGCGGTCCGCATGACAGTCGTGTGCGGCTGGCCACCTACCAAGAGGGCCAAGTCTACCGCCTCAGCGTCTCGCTGACCCATGTGACGACGGTTGAATTCGGTGAGGGTGAGAGCATCCGCTCAATCATCGCAGGCGATACCGAGGGCTTCGAGATCGACGGCGTGCCGGGTGGGCAGGCCTTCGCGATCAAACCCGTCGCGCGCGGCGTTCACACCAACGTGACGGTCTACACCAATCGGCGCAGCTACTATTTCAACGTCGAAGAAACCCCCAGCCCGACCTTCTATGTGGTGCAGTTCCGCTATCCGGACGACGCTGCGCGCCCGACCCGCGCCATCGCGGCGCAAGCCCCGAACTACAATTACGGTGCCAGCGCGCGGACCGAATTCACGCCAACCCGCATCTGGGATGACGGGACCTTCACGTATTTCGCGTTTCCAAGAAACGCACCTGTGCCCGCGATCTTCCGCTACGCGAGCGGCCGCGAACGCACAGTCAACACGCAAACCCCTGAAGACGGCGTGATCCGCGTCACAGGGGTAAACCGCCAATGGGTCCTGCGACTGGGCGAAGAGGTGGTCTGTATTAAGGCGACCCCGCCCGCGGAGGCCGCCTCATGAGCAATACCGATAACCCCGAGCTGGAAAAACGCCTCGCCGCGCTTGAGAAAGGCGGGGCCCGCGCACCGTCTGCTCCGCAGCGCCGGTCACCCTTATTGGCACTGGTCGTGGTCCTCGTCCTCAGCGCAGGTGGTGCCCTGCTCTATCTCCTCTCACAGCCCGACGAAGAGGAAGCCTTGCCGACGGCTACCCCGGACGTCTTCCAAAACGAGGGGGACGGTTTTGGCGCCATCGAGACCTTGCCCCCGCCCGAGCCAGAGGTCGTGTTAGTCGCACCAGATCCGGTCGAGCCCAACGCCGAGCTTCTGGCGCAGATCACCGCCTTGCAGGCCCAGATCGAGGAATTGCGCAACGCCCCTGAACCGGTCGTGGAGGAAGATACCGCCGCCGCAGAAGCCATCGACGCGCTGACCGTGCAAATTGCAGCACTGCAGGCCGCCTCGGAAGCCACACAGCAACGGTTCCAGGATGAACTGACAGCGCGGGATCGCAGCCTCGAGCAATTGCGCATGGATCTGGAACTGGTCCAACTCGAAGCCAATCGCCCGCAACCCGCCCCAGCCGGGCCCTCGGAAGACGAATTGCGCGCACGCGAGCAAGAGCGATTGCGCCGCGAGGAAGAAGCCCGGCGCATGGCCGAGCTGGAGCGCCGCGCCGCGGAGGAACGCGCCTTCCAAGAGCGGCGCATTGCCTCGCCCACCGTCGCCTTTGGCGGTGCCTCCGGTGCGAATGAAACGGCTCTGACCGAACGCACCTTCGGCGAGGTTACGGATTTTGTTCTGAACGGTGCTCTGCCCTCCACCGTGACGCAGGCCGAGGTGATCGCCAATCCCTCCAACACCATCATCCAGGGCACCATGATCCAGGCCGTCATGGAAACCGCCCTCGACAGCTCGCTGCCCGGCCAGACCCGTGCCGTGGTGTCCGAGGATGTCTACAGCGTCGATGGCGTGCGCCTTTTGATCCCCCGTGGGTCCCGTCTGATCGGGCGCTACCGCGCCGGCGTCGATATCGCGCAGCGCCGCGTGACCATCGCCTGGGACCGGATCATCCTGCCCGCGGGCCAGACCGTCCAGATCAGCTCTTTCGGGGGCGACGAATTGGGCCGCTCCGGTGTCACCGGTTTCGTGGACACGCGTTTTGCCGAGCGTTTCGGGTCGGCCGCCCTGATCTCGCTGATTTCCGCAGCGCCAATTGCCGCCGCCTCCGAGGTCCAGGATGAGACTGCCGCCGACGCGCTCGAGAACGTGGGCGAGGATCTCGCCGATGCTACGGACTCTGTGATCGGCGATTACCTCTCCATCGGGCCCGTCATCTATGTCGACCAAGGCGCGCGCGTCACCGTCATGGTCGACCACGATCTGGAGATATTCTGAGCCCATGTCACTGAGCTATCTTGAAACATCGCTTGACCAGATCGAGGCCGCCGCCCGCGACGATGTCATCGAGATCTGCATCAACCCCGACGGGACCTGTTGGGGTGAATTCCAGGGCGATCACTTCATGCGCGCGCTGGACCAGAGGTTGACGGGCGTTCAGGTCAGGGACCTCGGCAACCAGATCGCCTCCTCGGCAAATACCACGATGAGCAAGGACCGCCCGATCGTCTCGGTCTCGATCACCTACAAGGGTCGGCCGATCCGCGCACAGGTCATCACCCCACCCGCAGTGCTCTCGGCCATGTCAATCAGCCTGCGGTTCTTCTCAAGCCTGCCGCTCGCGGGCATCGCGCTCGATTTTCTCTACGGCACGGAACGCAAACTCGAAGATCTGCGCGTGGAAAAGAAGCACGCCTTGCGTTCGGTAGTGGCTGCGGGCGTGATCGATGATGCGCTGGCCTTCTGCGTCGAGAACAAGCTCAACATGATCGTCTCGGGAGGCACCTCCACCGGCAAGACCGTGGCCGCGCGCAAGATCCTCTCTCATGTACCGTCCGAGGAACGCATCGTCACCATCGAAGAAGCCGCGGAGCTTTTACCGACCCAGCCCAATGCCGTGACCCTCATCGCCAATCGCGATGCGGAGTTCCAGACCGCCGATGTGCTGCTCACCGCCACGCTCCGCATGCGCCCCGACCGGATCATCCTGGGCGAGGTGCGCGGCAAGGAGGCCATGACCTTTCTAGAAGCCATCAACACCGGCCACGGCGGGTCCATGACCACGCTGCATGCCGAAACACCGCAACTAGCTGTGCAGCGTCTCGCGATTGCAGCGCTCAAGACCGAGATCCCGATGACCTATACCGACATGATCCAGTACATCGAGAACTCCATCGACGTTATCATCCAGGCCGGTCGCCACGACGGCAGGCGCGGCATCACCGAATTCTACCTGCCCGGCGCAACTGAGATTGGAACTTCTCCATGAAGACCTTTGAATACGTTATCCTGTCCTTTCCCATGACCCGCAAAACCAGCCTTGCCGACATGCAGGCCAGCCTGAATGCCAAAGGTGCAGAAGGCTGGGAGGTGGTGTCGATCAGCTCCTCGGAATTGGCCAATGTAGGGCACACGGTGTTTCTGAAACGCGAAACCACAACCGCTGGAGCCACGGCATGAGGGTGACACGGTTTCGCCTCGCCCTGGCCGCGCTGGCCCTGGGCCTCACGGCCGCCCCCACCTTCGCCGAGCGCAACCTTGTGCCAACCCTCGAGCGTAGCTTCAGCGTCTGTCCAGACCGCCCCACTGAGCCCATCTGGATGCAAGACATCCCCCTGCGCCAAGCCTATCAGCGCGTGTTGGTCCAGGATATCTACCGCGCCCAGAATCTCGAGCGCATCGTCGAGACCGGCAACTGCGCCTGCGAAATCCGGTTCCCGTCCTGGGACGCTGCCGGGGCCGCGTTTCGGGAGAGCTACGCGAGCGCCGAACGATGGGAGATGCTACAAGCCTCCGACGGCTACAACCGCCGCGCCAATGCCGCCCGTCTCGAAGCCAAGGCCATCTGCGACGCCGCAGGCAATTGGTGAGGCACAATCCCGATGAGCGTCGTCACCTACTTCGTTGAAACTTCCCAAGCCTATCTCGACACCGCTGCCGAAACCCAGTTCGGCGCGGTTGCGGCAACGGTCGGCACGCTCCTGGTTTTGGGAACAACGCTGGTGGTGATCCTGGTCGGCATCAACATGATCTACCAATATCGGGCCATGGACGGGCACACGGCGTTTTGGCTCGCGATCAAGATCGGGCTTATCGGGATATTCGCAACCAATTGGATGCAGTTCAACGCATTCTCGTCTGCCATTCTGTATGGGATCGACAGTATCGCGGGCGCGCTCGTCGCTTCTGTCGGTGGCGGCAGTCCCGGCCCCTCAGGCACCTTCGCCGAAGAATTCGACCGACTGATCGCGGAGCTGGGCAATTACCTGAACGCCGCCGGGTCCGAGTTGAACTGGATGGCCGGCGCCATGCTCGACATCGTCGGCGTCCTCCTGCTTTCGATCCTCGGCGGGTTGGCCGCCTTCATTCTCGTGGCCTCACGCCTGATGATCGCGCTCCTGATCGGGATCGCCCCGGTGATGATCTTCCTAACCCTCTTTGAGGTGACCAAGGACTATTTTGCGCGCTGGCTGTCGGCGCTCATCTCCTTCGCGCTCTACCCGATCGTTGTGGCAGGCGTGTTCGCAACAATCACCGGGGTTTCCTCTGCCCTGATCGGCGAGTTGGGCGACCCCGAAGGGGCCACCAATATCGGCGCGCTCATTCCGTTCTTCATGATGGTCCTCATGGCCAAGGGATTCATAATCGCAACGCCATTCATCGTCCGGGCGATCTCGGGCAACATCATGATGCCCGCGCTGTCCGGTGGCCTCGGAGGCGGTTACAGCTTCGCCCACGCCGCCATGGGAAGCCAACAGTCCTATAATCGGTATCTGATCGGTGGGGCGAGCGGCACGGAGTATGCGGCGCTCCGAGCGCGACAGTTCTTCGGGGTGCAGCAGATGCCAGTGCGGCAAGGCATGGGGCAGACGAGTTCCGCAGGCGGCACAGGATCCGCAGACTCCGGGTCCAAAATGCTGGCGCAGCTTGCGAGGCTGGGACGGCTTGGGCGACGGTGACGGCCCGGAACGAAGCGGACACCTGCGCATCCCAGCAACGCGAGGGCGCAGCTTTCTGAAAGCAGTTGTTAGTCAGATCTCAAATATTGGCGACGCCTATTGCGTGACACAACATGTTGTTGATCAGCTGACCACATTCAACTATTTTGAGAACAAATCATAAACTTGTTCGATTCGGTGGGAGGCGCGTCACTCAGGTTTTTTAAGCTTAGGAGCTATACTGATGAGCGTCGAAACTTTGCATTTCAAAGTCGCCAATGGTGACATGAGCCTGATAAAAACCCACAGCGGACGTTTTATTCTCGTAGACATAAACATTAGCGCCTCTGCTGACGACAAAGATGAGGATGCGCCTGACGTGGGTGCACAGCTCCGCAACGCGCTGGACCGCGACGGCGACGGACGTCTGTTTGTAGATGCATTCTTGCTGACGCATCCGGACATGGATCACTGCTCTGGACTGGAGAACCATTTTCATCTTGGAAAGATTGAGGATTGGTCATCGGAAGACGACAAGATCATCATTCGCGAGATGTGGTCTTCCCCAATTGTTTTTAGGCGCGCCAGCAGTACCAACAAGCTTTGTGCTGACGCAAAGGCTTGGGCCAAAGAAGCGCGTCGTCGCGTCAAGATGTTCCGCCAGGATGAAGATATTGAAGACGGAAGCCGCATTTTGGTCCTCAGCGAGGACGCAGACGGCAAGACAGATGATTTGACCGACATTCTGATCAAGACTGGAGAGACAATTTCCGAGATTTGTGGTGTGGCAGATGACAGTTTTGAGGCAATCTTGCTGGCCCCCCTGCCGATTACAGATGATGAAGACGAAGAGGAGTTGCTCAGCAAGAATAACTCCAGTGTCATCACTTAGTTTACGCTTGCGAAAGACGGTACAAAAAACGCCGCTCAGTACTTGTTTGGTGGTGACGCCGAAGTGGTGATTTGGGAGAAAAATTTGGGCGGAATACTCTGAAACTCCCGGGGTTCTTGCATATGATGTTTTGATCGCGCCCCATCATTGTTCTTGGCGGTCGCTGTCTCACGACAGTTGGTCCAAGAAGGGAAAAGATGCGGCTGTTTCTGATGATGCACGGTCAGCTCTTTCACAAGCAAACGGTGGTGCAATAATTCTTGCCAGCAGCAAGACCATTTTGGACGACGATAACGACCCGCCCTGTATCCGCGCAAAGGATGAATATGAGGACATTCTGAAAGCAACGGATATCAATGGCGAGTTCCGGTGTTTACAAGACGAAAAAGGTGACAAACCGATGAAGATGGAAATCACCGAAGATGGTCCAAAAATTGTCACGCTAAAAATGGCAGCCGCGATTTCGTCATCGTCCGCTCTTGGTGTCGAGGCGCATGCTCATGGTTGTGGGTCAGACAAGGCATGAGTCAGCTTCATGGCAACCGTCGATGATCTTATGGCTCTTCCCGTCGCCATTGCCCGTGCAATTCGTACGCTGGACAAGCACCCCCAAGTCGTCGGCATAGATATTGCGCCGCGAACCGGAGACGAAAGCCCGGTAGACGTGACACTGCAAATCAAATCGGAACTTCCATCTCGTTTTCGAGGCGAAAGCCCGTCGGGCGTAAGACGTGTCGAACCCGTTAAATTGTCGTTTCCTGTCTCCTACCCTCTGTTTGCACCGCGCCCAAGTTTACGGGATGACTTTGATCGGTCCCATCCTCACTTACAGCCAAGTGCTGCAGGTACAGCCCCCGAACCCTGCCTCGTTTTCGGATCACCACGTGAGCTAATTCAGTCCGGGGGAGGCATTCTTGCGCTTCTCCAACAACTTCTGGATTGGCTCGATCGAGCAGCGATGCTGAAACTGAACGACCCGAAACATGGCTGGGAAATTGTTCGGCGAGACCACCTGAACGACCTTGTTGTAGGAGATGCCTCGCAGATCCGGAGTGTGGTGAAACGTAGTTCCGGTGGTACTTGGCACCGGACTTGGGTTTTTGCGCAGTTGGGTCAGGCTGACCCCTACTATCGGATTTGTTTAAGAGGCGATGAACAGGTCAAAATCGATGAAAAAACCCTGAAATCCCTCGGACAGGTGCCGAAAGATGACGATGAATGGACGGGGTTCAGTCTTGGACTGATTGTTTGGCCAGGCAAGCATCCAAACGGCACACCAGTCATCTGCGACCATTATCTTCCAGAGACAGTAGGCAGCGTTGCAGAGTTATACGAGCGTGCTGAACTCTACGGCTGCAGTAAAATACTGGCTGAGAGGATGAAGTGGCTGCGTTCGAGGCTCAACGGCTATACCATTAAAAAAGCGTTGCCAATCACAGTCATTTTGATCGCACGACGGCCGTTCAATCTCATTGGCCAAACCTCACCGCTCGAAATCTGTCCGTATGTGATCGAATTCAAATCTGTTGATGATCTTAAACCCACATCAAGTGCGATTGTCCGTTTGGCGGGCCACAGAGACTCGATTTCGATCGATGTCTTACGAAAAAGCTCGCATGGTGATCCCAGCTCGCAATGGCTTTCATGGTCCATGTTAGGTTGTGGAAGCCTAGGCTCAAAAATTGCGATGCATCTCGCGCGGTCAGGTCGTGCCCCGATTTCGGTCATAGACAACGACACCATGGAACCGCATAACTACGCAAGACATTCGTGCTTGCCATATTCTGCTGATCTGGACTCGCTGTTCTACTCTTCAAAGGCTGGAGAACTCGCCCATGATGTCAGCAAACTTGCGCAGGAGACGCATGGGTTTCGGATTGATGCCAACGCTGTGCTGCGCACCAAAGAGTTTCGCAAAAAGTTGAAGCTCGAAAAATCGAAAGCAATCTTAAACACCACGGCATCTGCGGTGTTGCGCGAGACCCTGAGCTCAACAAGTTGGACGAAAGGCAAGGCACCACGCGTGATGGAAGCAAGCCTTATGGGAGATAGTGACATTGGCTATTTCTCGGTGTCAGGCCAGGGCGCCAACCCTAGTAACAGCGACCTAATGGCCGAGTTTTATAACCTTATGCGCAGCGACGAAGCTCTCCGATCTAAAGTGATGGGCCAAAGTGCTGATGAGATCATCATTGGTCAGGGATGCTCGAGCTTCTCAATGATCGCATCAGACGCACGTCTTTCTACGTTGGCGGCTCCGCTCGCGACGCTAACAAGCAACGTGCTGTCCGGGCGGTATGTAGATGAGTGTGGACAATTCAACATAGGTCACCTCCAAGCAGATGGTCTTTCCCAGAAGTGGGAAAGCCACAGCGTTGAACCCTATACCATAGTGAAAGGACCCAAGATCGATGCGCTCCAAACGCGGCTTGCCCGCCGGGTTACAACAGAGATTGACGCTGAAATTGCGCGCAAGCCGGGTTCTGAAACGGGCGGTGTTTTGGTCGGTCGCTTCTCAGCCATCGGCAACGTTTTTCAAGTCGTCGATACGATTCCAGCTCCGCCCGATAGCAAATTTTCTGAAACGGAATTTGTTCTGGGTATCGAAGGTTTGAATGAACAACTCGAACAATTATCCAAGTCCTCGGGAAACACTCTCTACGCGTTAGGAACGTGGCACAATCACCTCGCATCCACTGGTCCCTCTGCGACTGATTTCAGTACAGCGGCCAAGCTTGCTATTGGACAGTTGTTTCCCGTTCTGATGATTATCAGAACCCCAACTGGGTACCGACAACTAGTCGCAGAGGCGCTAGGCTTGTCCTCCGAACTTGGGGGAGACGAAAGTGCCTAGTCTTCATAAAGAAGGGCATACAGATGGATAAAATGTTTGGCATGGACCGCTACGATAGGATTGCCCGTCTCAATCCGGCGCTTTTGACGGTGTTGCCCGCGCTCCTTTTTGTCTTCGTTTGGTTTCCAGCCGTCTGGTCTCAGTTGGGCGCTATAGCAGCATTTGTCGTCACGTGCGGGGTCCTATTCGCTTTGACGAGGTTGGCACGCAAGGCTGGTCAAAGTGTTGAGCGCAAAATGGGCAATCGGATTGGACGTCTGCATACAGCGTCTTTGCTTTCCCTCGCCGATGATCGGTTGCCTAAGACCATGAAGACGAGCTGTCGATCGTATATTGAGAAACACAGCAAAATTATCTTGCCGAGTTTGGTTGATGAGACCGATGACCCAAAGAACGCTCAGGATGACCGCTTGCTAGCGGTACGTTGGTTGCTTGAGCACACCCGCCCGCAATCAGAAGCAAGCCTTTTGTTGAATGAGAACATTTCGTATGGGTTCGCGCGCAATTTGCTCGGGTTGAAACCATTAGGCATTGCAGTCACCGCTGCGGTGACTCTTGGAAGTGCATATTTCTTATATGATCTCGAGGTCGGGTCGACTGCGTTCGTTCTCGGGACATTGCTTTGTGGAGCCGCATTTATTGGACTTTTGATGTGGGCATTTTTGGTGACGAAAAGCTCGGTAGCGCACGCGTCTCAGGTCTATGCCGAAAAAATTCTATCGCTGTGCTTAGAACACTGATCGAATGCGCCACGTCAGATTTAAGTGCACGGCAGCAAACTTTCAGAACGCGCCCGCCACCCTATCGAACAACCAGCTTTTCGCCATCCACTTTTTGCAGCATCGCTTCCATGTCATCTAAGCTAACAACAGCGGAGCGCATCTGCGCCTCATCAACGACGCTCGGTGCCTCGGCGTCAGCGATCTGGCTCCCAAAATCCATCTCCATCTGGCGCTGTTCCTCGGCGATCACGGCTTGAACGACGGGCGCGGTCTTCTTTGGAAAGGCGTCGTTTTGTCCTGAGGATGGACTGTCAGCAGCCGGACGTGCGCTATGCACGACATCCTCAGGTTCACTTGGCCCGTTAGAAGGCGGTGTCATCGGCATGGCGCGCACACTCAGCGGCAGCGTGCCCTGCGACCCACCTCCCCCCAGCTTCGGAAACGGCAACTCGCCCGTTTGTGCCGCGTGGATCGCCTTAAACAGCCGGTCGTTAAAATACTGGATCCGTTTGACCCGGATGGGCATCTGGCCGTCGACCACCATGACGATCTCGTCGAGTGGTAAGCGGCGCGCCTCATCTTCAGGCAACAACGAGCTTTCTTCGGTCCGTGTGGATTGGCTGCGCCCTTCAAAGGGGTTTTTGCCGATGGACTGGGAGCGCGTGATGACGGTCTTCGTGGTCTTGCCGGCAGCCTTGCTGAGTTCCTCGACCGTTTTCTCATCCGAGGGCGTCAGGTAGAGCTTCACACCGGCATTGCCTTGCAGGGCGCGGCGGGTGTTCTCGCCGTAGATTTCATCGAGGGCGGGGATCGTCTGGGTGACCACGGCCAGGTGACCACGATAGGTCCGCAGGGTCTCGATGCTCTCGACCACGATGGGCATCTTGCCTAGGCGATTGAACTCGTCGAGCATGATCATCACCGGCCAAGGCTCATCCGGTCCGGGGTCCTTTTCCTGCATGGCCGAGAGAAGATCGGAGAAGAAGAGCCGGATCAACGGCGCAAGCGGCTTCACCATCAGCGGCTGGACCACGAGATAGACGGAGAAGGGTTTCTTGCGGATCG
>Ga0307933_1000704_pt1 | contig 30471 bp, 32 predicted proteins | sample OrgLakmetageno88_FD_201811 | JGI IMG/M metagenome (GOLD analysis project Ga0307933, IMG submission 201811) | Saline water microbial communities from Organic Lake, Antarctica - #88 | ecosystem: Environmental > Aquatic > Non-marine Saline and Alkaline > Saline | place: Antarctica: Organic Lake... | reverse complement strand
ATCAGAGCTTGAAGCTCAGCACGGTCGGCGGGGCCAAGGTAAAGGCAAATGTCATTGCGTCTCATGCCCCGAATATGGCACAAAAGACCCTCAATGGGAATCCTGTGTCAGGTGGGGAACACTAGGTCGCACCGAAGATCATATTTATCGTCAGGGTTGTGCATATCAGCAAAGTCAAACAACGCTCGCCTTCCGTTGCTGAGTTCGATTAAACATGTATCAGCATTTCCGATTGGGAAAAAACGAACGACGTGCATAATAGTCTCCTCACGGCTGGGATATGCCGCCTCCACGTGAACATAAGTCGAACACGGCATGATGCCAACCTATCATGGGTATCCCCGTTGGATTGTCCGGATCATTGTGACCTAGAGAGCTGACATTTTCAAAAAAGTAGTGGTTACTTTCGATTAGGGCATGAGTCGCATCGCATTATTTTTGTGTCCGCTACCAGATGTTAGGAGTGCAGGTTGGCCTCCTTACACTTGATGGTACGCCACAGACGTTCGAAGAAGACTTCGTCGCTGAGGGGTTGGAGAACAATTAGGAAGCAACCGAAAATGATACGCTTGACGTACACCGTCCATCAGCGATATATCGTTCTACGATGATCTTAAGCTACAGAGACAAGAAAACAGACCAGTTTGCGGCCGGAGAATTTGTGAAAGCGTTCCAAGGCTTCGAGGCCCAGGCAGCAAAGCGGCTGTCAATCCTCAATGCCGCGCTCGCACTCGATACCTTACGCGCACTGCCTAGCAATCGCCTTGAAGCAATGAGGGGCGATCGGGCAGGGCAATTCTCTATACGTATCAACCAGCAATGGCGCGTCTGTTTCGAATGGCCCGACGGCCAGACAGGACCAACAAACGTCGAAATACTTGACTACCACTGACAAAAGGAGGTCAGACCATGTTCATGAGAGCTATACATCCCGGCGTCATCCTCAAAGACGAGCTCGATGAAGTTGGCATCACACCCACCGAATTTGCGCGGCACATCGAGGTGCCGCCCAACCGGGTCAGCCAGATCATTGCTGGCAAACGCAGCGTGACCGGTGACACCGCCCTCAGGTTTGGGCATTGGTTCGACACCGACCCACAATTCTGGCTCAATCTCCAAGCGCAATATGAGCTTGCCGTCGCAGGTAAAGAAACAGGTGAGATCATCAAACGTTTGCCTACGAAGGCGAACCTGCCGGCTTTACCAGAGCAACCGCGTTTAGCTTAAGCCCGGTTGCTTCGATAAATCTGAGTTAAATTTTCAACATACTACATAATTATCATTATGCGATATGTCAGCATTGCTGACCCTACTAAGTGTTGATCCTATTGCTGCGAGGAGCCCGAGGATAGGATATGCCACTCCTTCTAAGAATGTTAAAATTTCGATCACAGCAGACTATCAGCATCACAGCTTTTCGTTCAAACGTGCCAGAATACCTTTGCCGGCTCTGAACGTGGGGACGCGCTTTTCAGTAATAGCAACAGCATCGCCTGTTCTGGGATTCCGGCCGGTCCTCGCTTGCCGGGTCTTGGCGACGAAAGCACCGAAACCGCGGATCTCGACGCGGCCTCCACGCGCCAAAGTGTCAGTGATTGCGTCGAAAACCGCGTCGACCACGGCTTCCATTGTTTCCAACTGCAAGTCCGGACGTTCCGCAGCCAATTTTTGTATGAGTTCCGATCGGACCATGACGTTACTCCCCCTCTTTCCCTAATGCTTTTTCCAAAACATCGTTTTAAATCATAGTCTTGCAGCTTCATTCATCTGACATCAGTTCCGTGCGCTAACAATAACCTCGATCTGGTACGCAGCAAACAGGTTGCCGGAATCATCATATCCCGTCAGTCGCCCAAAATTCAAAGGTTTAGTGTAGGACCGACGCGATGGTCAAAATAGACTGTTGGACAGGCGCCCGCAACATCGGCACGGTTTGAAGCCTCTGTCGAGCGTGCGGCCCGCCTGCATGAACAGGCTGTGGGGGTTGAGAAAGACGCCTTCATCACCGAACTGACGGCACTGATCGAAAAGCTGGAAGGTCAGGTCGGACAATACCGACATGCGAAGTTCGGGCCGAAATCGGAAAAGCTGGACCCCGCGCAACTCGAGCTGGCGCTGGAGGATCTGGAAGCCGCCATCGCAGAAACCCAGGAACAGATTGGGGTCTGATGCCGGAGGGGGCAGGATAGTACGCTAAGAGTTTATTTTGGCCCCTGTACGGTGCAGGGTTCTGTAGATCGTTGGCCTCGAGACCGCGAACAACTCTGCCAGATCGCTGACGGAATAGTCACCAGAGGCATACATACGCGCGAGTTCTTTTTGTTGTTTTTCAGATAGTTTGGGCTGTTTGCCGCGGAGTTTTCCTTTGGCGCGGGCGATGGCCATGCCTTCCCGGGTGCGCATGCGGATTAGATCCGACTCAAACTCGGCGAATGTGGCCAGGATGTTGAAGAACATCTTTCCCATCGGATCTGATGGATCATAGACCGAGGCCCCCAAGGCGAGCTTCACACCCTTCTTTTCAAGCTGATCGGCAATGGCGCGGGCGTCAGGTACGGATCGGGCTAGTCGGTCGAGCTTGGGCACGACCAATGTGTCGCCGTCCCGAACGGCAGCAAGCGCTTGGTCCAGACCGGGGCGGGCGCGGTTGGTGCCGGTCAAGCCGTGGTCTGTGTAGATGAGGTCCTCCGCGACGCCCAATTCCGAAAGAGCCTGTCGTTGGGCTGACAGGTCCTGCTTGTCGGTTGAGCAGCGGGCGTATCCAATGAGGGTCGTTTTCATTGGATGTGTGTACGTATAAGGTCCCCTTTTTGCAAATCTTTCCGTACCATTTATATGAGACAGGTTTGGAGCCTGTTTTACTAAGAAGCGCGCTGTTTCCAAAACCGTCCGTTGAGCGAACCTCTTACGGACAGCCGCCTTGATTTTGGAAGGAACCTTATGCCCCGCAGAAAAATGCTTACTGACCGCCAGCGGGCGGCGCTGCTTGATCTGCCGACCGACGAAGCGGCGATGCTGCGCCACTACACCTTGGCGGACGATGATCTGGAAATCATCCACGCCCGTCGTCGCCCCCATAATCGTTTCGGCTTCGCCCTCCAGCTTTGCGCGTTGCGATACCCCGGTCGGTTGCTGGCACCAGGTGAGGTCATTCCTGCGGCAGTGACGCGCTTTTTGGCTGCGCAACTCGGGCTGAGACCCGATGATCTGGTAGACTATGCGACGAGGGAGGAAACCCGCCGTGAACACCTGGCCGCCCTGCGTGAGTTTTACGGCTACAAGATGTTCACTGGCAGAGGGTCGCGCGATCTGAAAGGATGGTTGGAGAGCAAAGCCGAAACTGCCCGGTCGAACGAGGATTTGGCACGGCGCTTCGTGGAACAGTGCCGGGCGACCCAGACCATTCTGCCAGGGATCACGGTTATCGAACGTCTTTGCGCAGATGCACTTGTTGCTGCTGAGCGACGGATCGATGCGCGGATTGCGGACCGGCTTGATGATGAGACACGCAGCCGACTTGATGCCCTGTTGACGGAAACCGCGGACGGTTCTGTCACCCGCTTTGTCTGGCTGCGCCAGTTTGAAGTGGGTCAGAATTCGGCCGACATGAACCGCCTGCTCGACCGGCTGGAATCCTTGCAAGGCGTGGCCGTGGACAGATCCATTCTGCTCAGTGTGCCGCCCCACCGCATCGCGCGCCTCCGGCGGCAAGGGGAACGGTATTTCGCGGGTGATTTGCGGGATATTTCAGGTGATCGTCGCCTTGCCATTCTCGCGGTCTGCGCTTTGGAGTGGCGTAGTGCCATTGCCGACGCAGTGGTCGAGACCCACGATCGTATCGTTGGAAAAACGTGGCGCGAAGCAAAACGTGCATGCGATGCCCGGGCAGACGATGCCAAGGCTGCTTTGAAAGATACATTGCATGGCTTCTCTAATTTTGGATCAGCGCTGCTGGAGGCACATGAAGATCAAGCGTCTCTCATGGATGCCGTTCAAAACGCAGGCGGCTGGTTGTCGCTCAGAGGGCTTGTCGCCACCGCTGCCCAACTCAGCGACACATTGGCTGCCGATCCACTGGCACATGTTGTTCACGGGTATCATCGCTTCCGACGTTATGCACCGCGCATGTTGCAGGCGCTTGATATTCACGCAGCCCCGGTTGCTGAACCGTTGTTGGCCGCTGCCAGCATCGTCGCGGGAACGGAAACCACCGGCAACCGCCCGCTGAACTTTCTGCGCCGCGCCTCGAAATGGCATCGGCACCTGAATAAAGACGATGGGCACCGCCTCTGGGAGGTCGCTGTCTTGTGCCACTTGCGCGATGCATTCAGAGCTGGCGACATCTGGCTTGCCCATTCCCGCAGGTATGGCGACCTCAAGGACGCGCTGGTTCCGACCGAAGTTGCCAGGGCAACGCCAAGACTGGCCATGCCATATGAGCCGGAAACCTGGCTGGCAGATCGCAAATCTCGTTTGGCTGAAGGCTTGCAGCGACTGGCCCACGCCGCCAGGGCCGGTGCCATTCCGGGAGGCTCAATCGAAGACGGCGTGCTCAAGATAGACCGCTTGACTGCCAATGCTCCCGAAGAAGCCGACGCCATGGTGCTCGATCTTTACAAACGCCTGCCAGAGACCAGGATCACCGACCTGCTGCTCGAAGTGGATGACGAGATCGGCTTTACCGAGGCCTTCACCCATCTGCGCACGGGCGTCCCATGCAAGGACAGGGTCGGCATGCTGAATGTATTGCTGGCTGAAGGGCTGAACCTCGGCCTCAGCAAAATGGCCGGGGCCACAAACACCCACGACTATTTCCAACTGTCGCGCTTGTCGCGGTGGCATGTAGAAAGCGAGGCGATGGCGCGCGCCTTGGCCATGGTGATCGAAGGCCAATCCGCCTTGCCAATGGCACGGTTCTGGGGCGGTGGCACCAGCGCGTCCAGTGATGGGCAATTCTTCTCCACCACGCGCCAGGGCGAAGCGATGAATCTGATCAACGCCAAATACGGCCAAGAACCCGGACTGAAAGCCTACACCCATGTCTCCGACCAGTTCGGTCCCTTCGCCACCCAGACCATCCCGGCCACGGTGAACGAAGCGCCCTACATTCTGGACGGTTTGTTGATGACCGACGCAGGCCAGAAAATCCGCGAACAGTATGTCGACACCGGCGGCTTCACCGACCACGTCTTCGCCGTCACCGCCCTTCTGGGCTTTCAATTCATCCCCCGAATCCGGGATCTGCCATCCAAGCGCCTCTACCTCTTCGATCCGGCATCTTGCCCGAAGGAACTGAAGGGTTTGATCGGCGGCAAGGTCAGGGAACACGTTATCAGCTCAAATTGGCCAGATATCCTGCGCAGCGCGGCCACCATGGTGGCGGGCGCAATGCCCCCAAGCCAACTCTTGCGAAAATTCTCTGCATATCCCCGGCAGCATGAGTTGGCCGTCGCGCTACGTGAAATCGGACGGGTCGAACGGACGCTGTTCATCATCGACTGGCTGCTGGACGCCGACATGCAACGTCGCGCCCAGATCGGCTTGAACAAGGGCGAAGCACATCACGCCCTCAAGAATGCCCTGCGCATTGGCCGCCAAGGTGAAATTCGCGACCGAACAACTGAAGGACAACATTTCCGAATGGCCGGGCTGAACCTGCTCACCACCATCATCATTTACTGGAACACCAAGCACCTCGGTCAGGCTGTCGCCAGCCGCCGCCGCACTGGATTGGATTGCTCACCAGACCTTCTGGCGCACATCTCTCCACTCGGGTGGGCGCACATCATTCTCACCGGCGAATACAGGTGGCCCAAAAAAGGATCACAGAAGCCTTAGCGTACTATTCTGCCCCCTCCGGCATCAGACCCCCTTTCTGCTGCGCAAGGTCTTCTACACTGTGCCATCCAGGCTGATCGGTCATCAGCTACGGGTCCGGATCTACGATGATCGGCTTGATCTGTTTCTTGGAGCGACCTGCCTGGTGACGCTGCCGCGTGCACGTGTGACACGCAATGGCACTCATAAACATGTCGTCAATTATCACCATGTCATTCATTCACTGCGCAAAAAGCCCATGGCACTTCTGGGATTGGTTTACCGTGACCAGCTGTTTCCGCGGCAAGCTTACCGCGATATGTTTGCTGTCTTGTTAGAACAGACCACACAACGCGCGGCCTGCCGCATGATGGTCGATCTACTAGCGCTGGCCCATGACCGCAGTTGCGAGGCCGAACTGGCCGCTCAGCTTGAAGAAGACATGCAACAGAAACGTTCTCCCGACATCGCAGCCCTGCGGACACTCTTTGCACCCTCATGTGACGGGCCGCCCGATGTCGAGGTGCAACTGGCCGATCTGTCGACCTATGACCAGCTTTTGAGGAATGCTCCGATGACATCCCAGGGGGCAATGGCATGACATCAAAAGACATTGACGCCGCCCGCCTCACCCTTGCCCTGAACGAATTGCGTCTACCTGCCATGAAGGCTCTTTGGCAGCGCTTTGCGCAACAAGCCGATAAAGAGGGGTGGTGTGCTGCGCGCCTCCTCAGCGTCCTTGTGGAACATGAACTGGCGAGCCGCGACCAGCGCCGCATTCAGCGCCATCTTGTCCAGGCACGCCTACTGCCAGGGAAAACGCTCGACACCTTCGACTTCACGGCCGTTCCCAAGCTGTCCAAGGCGCATGTCAACGCTGTTACGGCTGGTGACAGCTGGATCAGCAAGGGCGATAACATCCTGCTGTTCGGACCGCCGGGGGTCGGCAAATCCCACCTCAGCTCTGCCATCGGGATGGCTCTCATTGAGAACGGCTACCGTGTACTCTTCACCCGTACTACCGATCTAGTTCAGAAGCTCCAACAGGCCAGACGCGATCTCGCCCTCGAAAGCGCCATCGCAAAGCTCGACAAATTCGATCTGCTGATCCTCGACGACTTTGCCTATGTCACAAAGGATCAGGCCGAGACCAGCGTGCTGTTCGAACTGATCAGCGCCAGATATGAACGGCGATCCATGCTGATCACAGCCAACCAGCCCTTTGGTGCGTGGGACACGATCTTCCCGGATCCGGCTATGACCTTGGCGGCTGTCGACCGGCTGGTCCACCACGCCACCATCTTCGAGATGAATGTCGAAAGCTATCGAAGAAAGGCGGCTCAAAGGGCCAAAGAATCCGGCCAAACCACGAAAATGGCTGCCACCAGCGACAACAATGCAGACTGATTGACGCGCCGCGACAATCAACTGCGACAAACCCCTTGCCCGCGACAAAGTAATCGGCCAATCTCAACCCGTCGCGGCCAAGGATTATCATCCTGATTGACGCGCTTCTCTCATCCAGATTGTCGCGCTACACGCTGTGCTGAATGCACCCCAAGAGGCCAAGAGAGACCACGTTACAACCGGAATGTCTCCACCGAATTTATCAGCAAAAGCAATGGTAACACCAAGCGCCCCGCCGGACAGGCTCAGGATTGCCTTGTCGTAGCTGGAAATCTGTTCGTTTTGCAGTGTCAGAAGATCGTGACGATAGCCCCGCAACTCATCAAGATACTGCTCGTCGATCTCTGGCACGTCGGGTTCGGGATCATCTGTTTCCCCATCTACATGATCGACCATCGCATTCGAACCCTAGTCCTTGAGTGCCTTCGTGATCGTCGGCAGATATGTGCGAACCTGTTCCCGGTCGCTCTCTTTCTCTTCTTGACTTAATTCTGAATAGGGCGTTTCCATCTGACGCTCCCAGCGTTCAACCAGTTCAGCCGCAATGACCAACGAACCGTCTGACTGTCTTGTGCTCTTTTCGTGCATGTAGCGCTGCCAGTGCGACCAGCGTTCGTGTTCGATAGCGGCAAGTTCTTCAACGATGTTTTCAAGCACATGCTCGATTTGGTCTTTCTTCATCCCGCCCCCGCTATATCAGCTCTTCTTCAACCAGCTTGCGGTAGTGCTCGCCAAGAACCGTCAGCTCGCATCCTTTGCTCTGCATCGCGGCGTGCCACATATGCGGAGCCCCAACAGGTCGCACGAGATTGACTTTCACGTAATTCTGCAAAATCTTGAAGATCGCTGTCTTCTGAGGATCGGGATTTGGTATGTCAGGATCAGCTTTCTGCTCCTCGGAACGCTCGGGTTCATAGGCAGGGTCAAGAGGGTGCTCATAATCCGCGTTGGGAAAGTAGGTTGTCAGCGCCTGTAGTTCAGCCAACGCAATAGGTGGAGCTGCTTTACGCAAGGAAACGAATGTTTTCACATTCGTTTTGAAAACAGGTCGCTGAGCCCATGGTCCAAGCGACTGATCAATATGGGCATAGACACTGCCTGGTGTGACATCACCGAGAAGGTTCGCAGCCGCTCCGCCGAGAGCATCCACAAATAGGTTGGTGAAAACGCCAGCTCCTCCACCGGGTACTTCCATCGCATACTGATCTGCCGCCGAGGCTGTAAGGACGGTTGTTCCCTCCTGAATCTCAGCTGTTCCGCCCTGGTTTGGGCGATCACCGGCGATGCCGCTGTGACAGCTATCTAGAATTATGACTTTGTTCTTCGCGTTTGAATCGCGCGCAAGGGTCATCACCTCAGCTAAAGAAAGGCCGTCGTCACCAGTCCTGCAATCGCTGGCACATAGAAACCCGCCTGTATCCTCGATGTAGCCATGCCCGGCGAAATAGAAGAGCGCGATATCGGCGTCGTCTTTGAACAGTTCCCGAACGGCATTCTTCAAATCAGCTTTGGGTATCAGATCGTTGGGACCGGTCCCTGTCATAATTCGGGGGGTGGCGAAATTAACGGTGCCGTCTGCGTGCCGTTCGAGAACACTCCTTACAGAATGCGCATCGTTCACGCACCCACTCAGTGATGCAATATGCTCGTAATGGTCGATACCAACGATCAGGGCCTTCCGCATGTTTTCCTACAATGAATCTATGAAATCTGTAATGTTCTTGTCACTCCACGGATACGTCGTGAAACCTGCAACGCTTGTTCGATCATCCTTGTAAGCGTAGATGCCCCGAATTGGCTTACCCTCTTCTTGCGCACAGCTAATTTCCCACTTTTGCCCGCTAGAGGTCAGTGAATTTTTGCTCACAAGAACGATTATCCCGTCTGACCGCCTGATGCGGGTACGAACCCGATCCTTCCAGTCTTTATCGTAGGGCTCCTTGACCGACATATCGATGAACTCATAGGGCGCGCGCGGATGTAGCGATTGCCCCTTCAGAAAATCGCGTTGCCGTTCGTCTTCAATCGCGAACGCGACAAATATAGTTTTCTTATCAGCCAATTTGATCACCCTTTATATGAAGCACCCCAACCGGTCGCTTGACATATCTAAGCTCTGTGGAGGTGCTCAGCTATCTGTTTCGTGCTTATGTCTCTACGCTCGACGCACCGTCCGCTCGCTGACCTTGAAGAGCCGCGCGATCTCCGGGACGGCACGGTGTTCTTGGTCCCTCATGCGTTGCACCTCGATCTTCTGTGCGGGGGATAGGGCAGGTGGCCTACCGCCAATCCGGCCGCGCTTGCGGGCCGATGCCAGCCCTTCCTTGGTCCGCTCGGAAATCCGCTCGCGCTCGAACTGCGCGATGGACGCGAAGACGTGGAACGTGAGACGGCCGGCGGGCGTCGTGGTGTCGATGTCCTCGGCCAGAGACCGGAAGCCGGCACCTTGCTTGCCGATGGTGTCCACGATCTCCAGAAGATCTTTAAGGGACCGGGCGAGGCGATCATATTTCGTAACGGTCACAACGTCGCCGTCGCGGAGCTGGTCGAGCATCCGATCCAGCTCGGGCCGGATACGCTTCGATCCGCTGATCTTGTCCGCGAACACCTTGCCAGCTCCTACCGCTGCCAGCGCGTCGGTCTGAGCATCTAAATTCTGGTCGTCAGTGCTGACGCGGGCGTATCCGATGATCATGCGGCGATCCGGCCAGAAAGGTAAGGTTTTGTCCAGCTCAAATAATTTCAGAAAATCGCTGTGAGCGATATTGTATCTCAAACGGAGGCTTCCTATATCTCTTTTGTTGGAACACCGGGACTTCGGTCTCGGCTCGGAACAACGCCTTCATATCTTGGGTCAGTTCGCTGGCTCGCGGAGGGGTTCGTCCCCTCTACCGCCTACCCCCCAGACGGCCTCCGTGTCGCCGGGAGGGGGCGGCCCCCCCGGGAAGGCCCCGGGGGGGCCGCATGATGGATTAAGGAGAGGTCTCTCCGAACCGACTGTTGGAGAAGGCCCCCGTCGCAATCCTGCGTTCGGGGCCAACAGAAGGAGGCCACTATGGCTTACGATACCAACGAGACCGATCCGCGTGGGACACGCGCCAACCCAAAGAAGCCTTCCGCCTGGAAGGTTTGGGGACCGCGCTTGCTGAAGACAGTCCTCTGGGCCGTCTGGGTGATCGACAGGGCACTTCGCCTGATCGCTTGGGCAATCGGGGGGCCTTCCAGCTAACCGCGCGTCCTGAATGCTTGAGAACAGGGGAAACAGGAACATGATGCTTGGTGAAGCCCTCAGACTGATCCGCGTCTTTCATGACCGGAAGCAAGTCGATCTGGCCAAAGAGCTGGGCGTCTCGCAGTCCCATTTGTCCGACATCGAGCGAGGTGCGAAGACGCCGAGCCAGGACCTTGTTGCAAAGTATGCAGAGGTCTTTGATCTGCCGGTCAGCTCGATCTGGTTCTTCGATGAGCAGTTGTCCTCCGGCACAAACATAAAAGCGATTGATCGCGCCCGTGGCGTGATCGCCGACAAGATTCTCGACTTTCTCCGCATCATCGAACGCCGCCGGGAAACGTCCTGATATGACCCGTCGCGACAAGAGCTACACCCTCGACCAGTGCGCGCTGTATCGCTGCGGAAGCAAGAAAAAGCTCCTTCGCCTTCTTCAGACCACCCCAACCAAACTTGCCGAGCTGAAGGCGGCTGACGCCCTCTACTATCGGATGGAGAAGCCCAAGAAGAACGGCAGCGTGCGCGTAGTCTACGCACCGCGATATGATCTCAAGCGCATTCAGGCACGTATGAGCGAGCTGCTCATGCGAGTGGAAGCTCCTGACTACCTGATGTCCCCTGTTCGGGGCCGTTCGAATATCGACAATGCTGCGGTTCATCGGGACGCACCAGCGCATCGGCTCATCGACATCGAAGATTTTTATCCGAGTTGCACGGCCGCTAAAGCGGCTTGGTTCTTCGGAAAGGTTCTATGCTGCCCTCCGGATGTCGTGGCGGTGCTGGTCTGGCTGACGACGCGGGAGAGCACCTTGCCCCAAGGTAGTCCGGCAAGCCCGATCCTCGCATTTCTCTCCTATCGAGACATGTGGGATCAGATCGCGGCGATTGCCGCACGAGGCGGCAATCGGCTAACGGTCTACGTCGATGATGTAACGCTATCTGGTGAAGTGGTGTTGGGGCAGACACTTTGGAACATCAAGCAAGCCCTTCAGAAACACGGCCACAAGACAAAGGCGAGCAAAGAAGAATCGCGGCGTGGAACCCCCGTAACAGTGACAGGGGTCATTCTACGAGAGGGCGCGCTTCTGCTGCCCAACACTCAACACCAGAAGCGACATCAATTGCGTAAGGCGCTCGAACGAATGCCAGAGGGACCAGATCGGCTGAGGGTTGAAGCTGCTGTCGCAGGCCACGACGAGACGGAGCGGCAGATTGCTAAGCGCTCAATTTAGATGGGATCGTCGCTAGCAGCTTTGCCAAAGTATGTGACAAAAACCTGCCAGAACCGCAAAGGTTTTGCCGGGGGTTTGTGTCACAGTGAAGTTGTTGATCCTGCGTAGGGCAGGGCGGACCGGCGGAATCGAGCGTTTTAGCTCTATACGAATATAGCAACTATCACGCGGCCCCGGTGCATTGCGGAAAGCTAATCACGCCTCCAATTGTATCTTGTTTTGACTAGAATTTGGCAAATGCCTGACTAACGAAAATGACTATTTAAAGTCGGCAATCGAAGTCAGGACGTACGCCGTTTAGGTTGCGTAGAGTTGCACGAACCTCGACCCTATCTCCCTGTTGCATATTTTGCGCCGCGCTTAAATCCATAGTACAGGTATAGGGCAGAGCGGGCTTGGGTTGAGCCCAAATAGTCAAATTTTCGTCCCAAGTCAGTTCAGGGTTCGAGACCCGCAACCGATCACGTGCTCCATCACGCCAATCACTTTCTGACCAGCTTTCGATTAACAAGGAACCATCAAGCACTCCAATTTCATCAACCAATATTGTTATCCGTTGTTCTTGTGCAAAATGTGAAATCGCAGCTAGTTGATCACATTCGAAAAGCTCCACCGGATTCCGAATTACTGACTGATCAAACCCTGCGGTGCATTTGATCTCTCTCAAGCGGGCTTCCGCAACATCCATAGATTTGACTGCTGAACATCCCCACTGACCATCACCCAGACTTGTACTTTGGGCGCAAAATTGATCAGACGAAGCCGTCAAGAACAAGTCTAGGGCTTGCTCGATATTCTCAACTGAAACTGCCGTTTCAGTATAAATTTCAGCAAGTCCGACCATGGCATAGTAATGGTACGTGTAACTAATCCCTTCCGCTTCAAGAACTCGAAGGAACCATTCCGCCGCAATATCAAAGTCGCGCGGCACCCCCATGCCAAGTTGGTAGTTTTCTCCAACCTTGTTCATCCAGTGATAGTCACCAGAATCTGCCACAGCTTCTATCGCAGATGCGCTTGAACCCATTTCCTCTTGAGAAACGAGGTTGGACCGTGAACCTATCGATAAAATAGTTTGATGGGCCCAAGTATGCCCTTGCGTAGCCGACTTTCGCGCCCATTCCAGGGCCAGCTGCAAGTCTCTTGGATATCCATACCGGCCAAACCGGTAGTAGTTTGCAACGTCCCATTGCGATTTGGCGTGCCCAAGGTCTGCTGCCTGCTGTGCCCAACCAGCAGCTTCTTCTCGGCTGAGTGGTGCGTTTTGATAATTAGCCAGACTGGTCATAAATGCCATAGCCTCGGGATCGCCTGCCGTCGCCAGCGAAAGAGCAATATTGTACGCTTCTCCAATCCGGTTCGAATTTCGAAGTTCGGCAGCAATTTCCAACCTTGCTTCATTGGAAGATTGAGCATTCGCAATACCAGTAAAGCTGAATATCAGAAAAATAGACAGTCGAATAAAGTGCTTCATTATAGTAATCCCATTTAAGAACTGCGGATCGGCTATCAGCATCGGCGACACGATACTAGGTTACCCTCCACCCATATTATACGTGTCGCTGGAGACCCGGCAAACCACAACTCGCTGACGTCATCGAAAGGTATGGTCTAACCTGCGGCTAGAGATTACCTGCACGCGCTACATGATCTTGTTGTGTACCACCCAGCATCAACTAACGAAAAAAGAGTCACACCCGATCCGGCTAGGCCGTTATCTGCAAGCCACTGGTCAAAAACAGGAATGTCGCGCCATACTATGTATTGATAGAGCGCAACGCCTGGAAAATCACCGCCCTCTTCAAGCAGTCCTACACCCATTTTACTACATGAACTTGGCTGAGGTAAAACATCACATGCTGGCACAATTTCTGGCAACGGAGTGTCGCGCCTGCTTGCAACAGCAACAGTCATTGTCCCGTCTGGGAACCAGCTATCTCCACTCATGTTGGGGTCGTATCCATTCATTTCGAGCCACATGCGCCTAGTATACGGCTCAAAACCCCAAGGTGTCATGATATCTCTATGCCAAGCATAATGGTACTCGTCCAAAGTGATACGGCCGTCAGACAAAACCTCCTGCTTTGTGGCATCCTTTAAATTACTATCGAGTATAATTTCTCTGATATTGATCTCTTTACAAAAGAAATCTCCAAGAAAATCCATGCCTCGACATGAAGGCGATACATCATCAAGCTGACGTTGAACTCTTGGATCTGAAGGAGCAGATGGGACCTCAAGCGCAGCCTGCTGTTCCTGTGATGTCGGACATAAGCGGAATGTTCTGTCATCATCGCGGAAGGCGGTTGGGCTAAGGCGCTGCACTTCGATGGTGCTAGGCCATTGCGATCCTTCTCCACTGCATAGAGTCGCCATCACTACGATATCGCCATTTACCGTGTAGCTTTGAGGTTGGCATACTGACTCGTACCTGTGCCAACCGCTTTCATCGATTAGTCGGTTTACTGCCCCTACAGCATCCCCAAGTTCGACCGCTTCAGCCTCATCGATTTCGCAAAAGCGTTCTTCAGTCGCATAAACGCCAAAATTGAATAGGTCTGAGCTGGAAGAACTAGCTTCAGGGCCAGTCGCAGCACCTAATTCATATGATGGGCCAACAGAGGCCTCTATAACGGATGTGAACTCACCTGCTGAATTACGCATCGCAAAGCGATTTGTTTCGCCTTCGCATGCAAAAATATCATGGCAGCTCCACGACTCTTGACCGTTGTACGATTGGCAAATCCCAGTATTGGTGGTGCGCCAAAGGCCATCTACCGTCGTTCCAGACGAATTTGTAAATTGGGAATCTCCAAAATCTAAACCAGGCGAGGAAAGCCGAAGTATCCAGTTGTTTCCGCTTGCAGTGCGACCTGAGTGCGTGCTGCTATCTTCTACCGGCCTCATTCTCTCCGGAAAGCTCGGCGAGCCTGACGGTATACAGCCCTCTAGAGTTCTAACCTCAATAGGACCTGCAATCGGCTCGTCTTGTTCGTTAGCGACGGGTGCCCGATCTACTTCGCCGCACGTCTCAGGCATGAGCTGTGCAAGACCTTCACAGTCGTCAACCCACCATGCTTCTGTAGCTTGAAATACGATATCACGAGGTTTCCATTCTCCGGCTTGTTCAATCAAGAAACCTGACACGATGTTGCCATTGCCTACTCCAAAATCGACTTCTCGACGCCCTGCTGCGGGCGTTGAGATCAGATCGATTTCTCCCCCTCCTGGTCTTTGCGCCGATAACTCAACGTAAGCCTGACCATCCAAAACGCGCATGCTATCGACCACGAACTCAACAGGTGGCCCGAAGTAACGTTCAGCAATTGGACGTACGGCGTCCAAGATCGACATTCGAAGATCAGTGCCGCGCTCGGGTTCGAAATGGCCTGCTTCAACCTGGGCAATATCCGTTGCCTCGCAAAGCCGATATGTCGCGGCCTCAAGATCACCGAAAGTATTCTGCTGACTAATAAAAGAGAATTCAGTGTTTGAACGCACGTCCAAACGCCAACTCGCGTCTTGCGTACTATCTGCCCACGTACACGAACCCCGAAAAAGTGTGATCCCATTACGAATGTCAGTGCGGCGAGTTGTGCAAGGATTCTCATGCCCGAGGATAAAGCGCGTCTCGTCCACCAGTACCTGCTCCCAAAGAAGCTCCCAAGGCGTTTGCTCCAGCTCACATTGTTCCATATCCTTGACATACTTACCTGACATCAAGGGCGCATTGGCTGACAAGCCTGGGCGGACACTTTGGCCCGAACACTCAGCCTCAAATCCGTTAGTCACCATAATGGCGTTTGTTGTAGCGCTGTCAGGTTGCCCAGTGGTGGGCAAGCATGTCTCAGCTTGCAAAGCCATCAAAGCGTTACGTGTTTGAGGGCCGGGATATCCATCCATTTCGCCCGCGTTGTAGCCCAGTATATTGAGCATAGTTTGCAAGCTGTCCGGACGTTCCCGAAGCACCCGACTTGAGAGATCAACACTATTGCTCGGGTCTTCCAACGAAAGGCCGATGGGTGTGCGCCTTAAGACACCACCTGTCGCCGGGCCAATTTCCAGAAAGGTTACGGCACTACCGAGTATCGGGCACGCTCGGCAACCATTAATGATGGTTTCAACCAGAACAAACCGTTGTGTCCCATCTTGTAGCAGGCGGTGAGACCGAATTCGCGCTGATCTACTAGTCGCCTGCGGGAACCGCTGTAACATCTTTTGGCTTGTCGGGTCAGTGAACACTGCCGCAAGGTTACTTGTCGTCTCTAGCGCGATTTCCCCGACAGAACCGTTGAGCAAAACTGGCCATTGATGTGGTGAAGCTCCGTTGAACTCGACATGAGCCACATCTATCTCACCGGCCTCTTGAAAGTCGATGGCGAACACTTCGCCGACCAAGTCTCCGGCAACAGCAAAGGAAAAATCGATGGCGTCTTTGTTCAGCCCTGTTTCTTCCAAACAGCGCCGTATATCAGTGCGGTCACCGCAGGGTCGATAACCAAGCTGTATGCCTACTGCGGGTATAATTGTTGGGCCCCAACCAAGTGTTTCGGTAGACTCAAAGTCACGGATCGCCGTGCTCTTTTGCGCGAACCAAATTGCTGGATCAATCCAACCTCGGTCAGCGGCTTGCTCAACGGTTGCGGTTAGCGGCGCACGGCCCCAGCCCCATCCAGAGCCCAAAGACTCAAGAACTCCGTTTGTGTTAATTCCCCAGTGGACATGTGGACCCGTTCCGGCTGAAACAATCAGTCCCAGCGGTGTCCCAACCTCAACAGCATCTCCTTCCGAAAGTAGGCTATTGATATGGCCAAATACATGTTCATGGCCATCGCTTGCGGACCTGATGATGAGATATTTTTCAAATGCGTCAGCTCTGTCCGTACGATTCAGCAGAACCGTTCCCGAGACTGGAGATACAACTTGAGTCCCATCAAACGCAGGGAGATCAGTTCCGAGATGTTGTGCTGGAGGATTCCAAGCGTCCGGATATGAGGCATCAAAGAAGCCCGCAGAAATGTCTAAAGTCGCACCGCCAACAGGCGAAGCCGATAATGTGACGGCCTCAATGATAGGCTGCGTCATAAGATCATTTGTAGCAGGCAGGTCGGGATTATCAGCTTGGTTCAGCTCATCAAGATACGCAGCAATCCAACCAAGATCACGAGCAGATCGTACATTTTCCATCGCCCGAGCAAGCACCCCCATCGAGTGAGTGTAGTCACGTAGGTTGACTAAATTGAATAAGACGTTGGCATCAACTTCTAGGATGTTAGCAACCACAACGTCCGAAGGCGTAAAAACACCACTCAACTGATCTTGTGGGCTACGAAACCGAAGCATTTCTCCAGATACCAGCTCGGCGTGGCCCATCTGGCGAATCTCGTTGAAGCCGACAGGGGCAGAATTAAACGCATACGCAAGATTTCCGGTTTTTAAGCTAGAAACCTGTGCAAGCCGACCCCCAAGTGAATGGCCTGTGAAGATAATGTTCGGGTATTGTTGTTTAGCAGCCTCTGCTATTTTTATAGCATCCGCGACCTGGCCGTTGAGCAACGGTGTGGGTGACATGGTCCCGGCTACGTTCGTTATCCAATCACCACCCGTGACGCTTCCTCTGAAAGCAAGAACATATTGCCCATTTGGGCCTTGAAAGAGGCTTGCAGTAAGGTCCCCGACAACAGCTCTTTCTTCAGAAAAGTTCTCCAGCCTCATCCAGCCAGCTTCAGCTAGCAGAAAGTCGGCTTGCGGATCGTCATATGCTGCCCAAGCCAAATTCGCAAAGATCGCAGCATCAGCCACAGCATCCAGAGTTCCGATATCGCCGTCAAATGTGGCAATAAGGTCTCTGGCTATGCCACGCTTTCCATCATTCCAACCGAGAGGTTCATCGACCACCTCCTGTGCTAAAAGCGGGCTTGTAATAAAGCATAGCAACGAGATCGTGCAAAATATCGCACGTGATATTTTTAGAATTTTCAATGAAGTCTCCTGGCCCACCGAAGATGACGAAGGCTTTTACTGACTTACTTGTCGCGATTATCAATGATGTTAACCTGGACAGGTTGTGCAGGACCACCAGCGGCGGTCACAATTGCCCAAATCCAAGCTCCCAGCATCAATGGGATACCGATGATGCCACCAATGCCCAAAGTTCCGAGAGTCAAAAGCAGTCCAAACCCCCATACAAAAATTTGACCAATACCTTGCCCAACTTTTCCAATTATAAATGATCCAACGCCTGGCATACAAATGTTTGCCAAAATTGCGATACCCTTCATATTTTTTCCCCTCAGTGATTTTGTAATATTAAGTGATACTGTCGGCAGGTACTCGCTCACGCAAGAAAAAAGCGTTGTTATCGGATAACAACGCTCCGGCTCGGCCAAAACTAGTGACTGAGGCCACGGTCACGATCCACCTCCCTATCGGCCTCGCGTTCGTTCTCGACCTCTCGCTCCGTCGTCAGTTCCTCCTCAATGTCCAGCTTTTCACGCGGCTTGTTCAACACGTCGTCCAACCGTTCCCTGATCGACGGCTTCGGTTCAGGTTCAACGCCCTGCTCTCGATCGCTGTGTCCTTCCAGCTTGTGACTGGTCGCCTGAAGTACATCTGACGCCTCACGGTCCAGAATGCCTTTTAGCCGGTCACGGGCAGTTTTGCCCCCTCCATCTTCCGGCTCCGGCGTATCATCGCGCTCTCGCCCCCGATCTGTGATCCGCGCCAGTCGCTCCCGCACATCTTCGGCCCCACGCTCGCCACTGCGGTCCTTATCGACTGCTGCTCTGAGTGCTGCCAGACCAGCGGACACGCGCGCCTGCCCTTCTTCGCGGGCCATGCCGTAGGTCTCCCGTGCCACGTCCAACCGCTCGCGCATGTCCTGGAAAGCCATCCGCGCCTGACGCGCTGCATGGGTAATAGCCCCGCGCTCGGTTACCGGCACATATTCCCGCCCCTCGCGCTCCGCTGCCGCCTTTTCGCGCCGCTCCATTGAGTTGGCCGCTGGCCCCAGCTTCAGCTCCGGGTCACGGTCCAGCTCGTCGGCGGAAAGGGTGTCGCCCCGGTCCAGCGCCGTCTCACGCTGCTTCTCAAGCGACCGGTGATCGACCCGTTCAACCTCCCCCGCCCGCTCCAGCGCCCGGTTCTGCAACTCGGCCCAAACGCCACGCATCTGCTCGATTTCAACGCCGCCGGTCCTCGCGGAATCCAGAACCCGCGTCTTGGCGGTGAAGCCCTCGGCTTCCAGCTTCCGGGTACTGGTCAGAACATGCGCATGATGGTTGCGCTGATCGCCTTCACGGTTCGGGGCATGGATTGCCACATCGACGGCCACGCCGTAGCGGCTGACAAGCTGTTCAGCGAACTCGCGGGTGATCTGTGACCGAACCTCGGCGCTGATTTCGAACGGCAGGGACAGCTCCCACTCGCGGGCGGTGACGGAATTGCTGCGCGTTTCGCTGGCCTCTGCGGCGTTCCACAAAGCGGCCCGGTCCTGCGCCCAATCCGGGGCATTCTCGGGCGCGATGATGAACGTCTCCTCGATGCCCTGCTTGCGGGTGTAATCGTGGATACGGCCCTCCCGCTGGCATTCGATGCGCTCACCGACACGGTAGGCCGCTGCCGCCGTCGCGGTGCGTCCAGCAGAGCGTTTGATCGTCTTTACGGAGAGGTGGTAGCTGGCCATCAGCGCACCCCTCGCCGGAAACGCAAACGACGCCGATAAGCGCCGGTGCTGATCCCGGCCAATGTCAGACCATTGGCCGTCCGGTCAGCCGTCTTTTCCCCGTAGGCCCGCGCCCCACAACGCTGGGGCCGGAGGGGAAAAGACAGCCCGTTTGAAGGGGTGCGTCGCACCTCTGAGAACGGAGCTTCCAGAGAACACCCCACAGCCTGCCCAGCCTTATGATTGGCGGCAGGATGTGGATTGTTCTCTGCGGTTTGCGACCAGCAAGCCAGCCTTGTGTCAGGAGCGTTAGCACCACCGGCACACGGCTCCCGGAACGGAGACGCCATCGGCAGACCGGCCCCCAGCGTGGGGCATCGGTCGAGATGCTGGTGCGAGGTTTCGGGATGCGTTCCAACCGCCAAGGTTGGTCTGGGATGGTTTGGAAGGGGCAACGCGCCCTTCCATGTCGATGCCCGTGGCAGCGAAGGGGTTGGCCATCGGCTGGGGGTTTCCCCCAAGAGGATCGCACGCAAATCTCGAAACCGCAGGTGGAGAGTTTGCATAAGTGCGCCCTTGTCCTTTACAGGCCTACGGGTAAACGCTATCCATCGATCTGGCAAGAACTAGATAAAATTCCATTTTCTTGAAACCGGGAAAGAACCATTGGCAGATACGGAAATCGAGCGCGCAGAAAAACGATACGCCCAGGCCAAGGCCCGTCTTCAGGCATTGAAGAACCGGGAAACCACTCGTCAGCGCAAGACGGAGACCCGTCGCAAGGTAATCCTCGGCGGTGCCCTGCTCGATCTGGCCGAACGCGATACCAACGCCGCCTCCATGCTTGACCGTCTGATCCGCAACCTCGCCCGTGAACAGGACCGCAAGGCCTTCGCGGATTGGGATGGAACATCGTCCCCCGATGATGCCGGAAAGACCCGCGCGGACCTGAACCATCGTGAAACGGGGTCTACGACAGATGGAGAATAGTGATCCCTTTATCCATGTGTCGGATAGGTTGCGCGCGGTGCTCCAGCGACAGGCGGACGCGAACAAACGCACGGTCGAAGAGGAGGCAAGGGCAATCCTGTTCGCGGCTCTCGACGCCTGCACGGCCCCCCCTTCCTGATGCGCGCGGTGGCTCTCGTCCTCGACGGTCTGTTCCGGTTTTTCCATCGCCTGATCTTCACGCCGATCCTGCTCGGATGGCTGGCGCTCTGGCTTGTCCTCGGAATGGGTATCGGATCGTTGGTCGCCACGCCGTTCGTCTTCGGTATCTTCCGGCAGAACCCCGGCGAGAGTGCCTGGCAATGGCTGGTCTTCGCGCCCTTCATGCTGGTCGGGGCCGTCTTCGCCTTCCGGCACTGGCTGGAGATGTCCGGTGCGGAAACCTTCTTCGGGGGCTTCGGGCGGGACAGCCACGGCTCGGCCCGGTTCGCGGGAAAGAACGAGCTGCGGAAACTGGAACGCGCGGACGGCCTCCTGATCGGCCGCAACCCCAAGACCGGTCGTCTCCTGCGCTATGACGGTCCGGCCCATCTGCTGACGCTGGCCCCGACACGGGCGGGCAAGGGCGTCGGCACGGTGATCCCCAACCTGCTGGCGGCGGACCGCTCGGTGCTGGTGATCGACCCCAAGGGCGAGAACGCGCGGATCGCCGGAGAGGCCCGGCGGCGCTTCGGGACGGTCCACGTCCTCGATCCCTTCGGCGTCTCCGGGATGTCCTCCGCCGCCTACAACCCGCTGGACCGGCTCTCGGCCGACAGCCCCGATCTGAGCGAGGATGCCGCCTCGCTGGCGGACGCGCTGGTGGTGGACCCGCCGGGACAGTCCGGGGACGCACACTGGAACGAGGAGGCGAAAGCCTTCCTCGGCGGTCTGATCATGTTTTGCGTCGCCCACGAGGAACCGGCCCGCCGCAACCTCGGATCGGTCCGGGAATACCTCACCCTGCCCCCGGACCGGATGACGGGCCTCCTCAAGCTGATGCAGGACAGCGATGCGGCGGACGGGCTGGTCGCGCGGGCCGCGAACAGGTTCGCGGGCAAGGCGGATCGGGAAGCCGCCTCTGTGCTGTCGAACGCGCAGCGCCATACCCACTTTCTCGACAGTCCCCGAATCGCGAAAGTGATGGCGCGGTCGGATTTCCACTTCGCGGATCTGCGCCACCGGATCACCTCCGTCTTCCTCGTCCTGCCGCCCAACCGTCTGGACGCCTACAGCCGCTGGCTGCGCCTCCTTGTCTCTCAGGCCCTCCAGGAGATCGCACGGGACGCGGAACAGCCCCTCGGCCCCCAGATAGCCGCACAGGCCCCCGTGGAGCGCCTGAAGGCCCCTGCCCTCTTCCTGCTCGATGAGTTCGCCGCCCTTGGCCGTCTGGAAGCGGTGGAGCGCGCCATGGGTCTGATGGCGGGCTACGGCCTCCAGCTCTGGCCGATCTTGCAGGACATGAGCCAGCTTCGCGATCTCTACGGCGCACGGGCCTCGACCTTCATCGCCAATGCCGGGGTGCAGCAGGTCTTCGGCGTGAACGACTTCGAGACGGCCAAGTGGCTGAGCCAGACGATGGGACAGGAAACGATCGGGTATCAGACCCAGAACTTCAAACCCGGCGACATGCCGACGACCGGCACCTCGATCACCGGCCGCGATTTGCTGACCCCCGATGAAATCATGCAGCTCCCGCCGCACCTCCAGCTCCTGCGCGTCCAGGGCCAGCCCACGGCGATGGTGGAAAAGCTGCGCTACTACGCCGACCGCGAATTTGACGGGCTGTTCGTTCCGCAGACCGCCTGACCCCGAAAGGATGCCGCCCGATGCCTGACCAGCCCTCCTTCCCGTCCCTCTCCGATGACGAGCTGCGCGAAACCCTCGAACTGCTCTCCACGGTCATGGCCAGCGTCTCGGACCGGGTGGATGACCAGACGAAAGCGCTCGACCGGATCAACAAGACGGCGACGGAAGCGCGCCAGGCCGCGTTCGCCGCCAAGGCCCAGACCGACCCGAAACACTATGGCGAGCTGGTCGGACAGGCCATCGACGGGCACCTCTCGGAAACGCTTCAGCGTCTGGAGTATGCGACCAACCATCTGGACCGGGGCACGAAGCAGACAGCGGAGGTTCTCGGCCAAGCGCGACAGGATCAGCGGGATACGCTTCGCAGTATCTCGAACCGGGAAGAACGGCTGAGGGACTGGCAAGCGCGCTGGCCCTGGTTCGCTCTGGGCGCTGTCGTTCTGGCTCTGGCGATGTCGGTCGCCCTGCCCCGCTTCATGGCCAGCTACCCCTCCACATGCGCTGTTATCGGCGGTGTCTGGACCACGACGACAACGGGGACCGATGCCTGCGTGTTCTACCGTTCGTGACGTGTTTGGACCTGCCCTGCGTTGGCCTCCATCGAAATACTGGGTGTTATATATGTGTTAGAGTCTGTGTTACGCGAATCATACCCCTCTCTAAGCTCTTGAATGAATGTGCATAATTGAGCCAATTTTTGGCCTTCGGTGGGTGATATTACGATAGCCGGTGTGTGATATTACGAAAGATGGTGGGTGATCTTACGAAAGCGACCTCGGTGGGTGATATTACGAACCGCTTGCATCGGTGTGTGAAATTACGAATATTGCCGCCATGGTGGGTGATATTACGAAACAGGACCGGACGCCGCTGCTCCCCTTGCGACATGCACAGGGAGACTTCTTCGTCTGCGACATCTTCGACGCCGCGCCCAAGGGCGACATGGCCTCGATGGCGTATCCGATCTTCACCCTCTCGACCAAGCCTGACACGAAAAAGCGCCGCTACGTGGCTACTGACGGCAAGAGCTATGTCGAGATCAGACCGAACATGATCGGCCTCGCCACGGTCCATGATCGCGACGTGCTGATCTACTGCATTTCGCAGGTCATGGCGGCACTGAACGACGGCAAACAGGTCCACCGGACCTTGCGGTTCAAGGCATACGATCTGCTCGTTGCAACCAACCGTCCTGTTGCGGGAACCGGCTACACTGGTCTCAAGGCCGCGCTGGAGCGGCTACAGGGAACCCAGATCGAGACGAACATCACCACAGGCGGTGTGGAACAGATTGACGGCTTCAGCCTGATTGATCGTTACCGGATTGTGCGCGAGACCCGCGACGGCCGGATGCTCGATCTCGAAGTCACCCTCTCCGATTGGGTCTTCAACGCGATTGCCGGTGATGATGTCCTGACACTGAACCGTCGCTACTTTCAGCTCCGCAAGCCTCTGGAGCGCCGCCTCTATGAGCTGGCCCGCAAGCAATGCGGAACCCAGCCGGAATGGAAATGCGGTCTTGAGAAGCTACAGGGTCGCACCGGCTCGACATCCTCGGACAAGGAGTTTCGGCGGCTCGTGAAGGCGATCTGCAAGGCTGACGAGGAACACAATCACATGCCGGACTACGCCTTCCGGCTGGAAGCCGACATCCTGACGGTTACGCCGAAACGTGAGTTTCTTGATACCTACGCGGCGAAACCCCAACAGGATCGGCTGACCGGCGGCTACATCCTGCCCCTCTCGCCGGATACCCTCGAAAGGGCGCGGGAGCTGGCCCCGACATGGGACATCAAGGTTCTTGTCGGGGAATGGCGGACCTATGCGGCAAGGCAGAAAGAGCCTCCGAAGAACCCGGACGCCGCGTTCCTCGGGTTCTGCAAGAGCTGGTATAGGAAACGCGGCCGCAACGGGTGGTAGAGTAAATACTCAAAAACTCATTTACTCAAATACTCAACCCATAGATCGCGGGTGATGCTGGATATGGTCCGGCCTTCTTCGGCCGCACGACCCTTGATGCGGCGGTAGAGCGAGTCCTCGATCTCGGCGTTCAGACGGCGCTTCTTTTCGTTGGTTTCGGTCACATCGTTCAGGAGCTTCGACTTGATCTCGTCGCGCTGGCTCGGGCGTTTGCTCGAAAGAGCCATCATGCACCCTCCGCGTCGATGAAGGCGAGAATTTCGTCTGTTAGGGCGTTCACCTCCGCCAGCGCATCGGCGTTCCTGCTGTCGAACACCGTGCCCCCTTCGCTCGCGGTCTGGGGATAGACCTGTCGCTGCGTGATGTGTGTAGCGAATACGCCCAGACCTTGTTCCGCGAGTGCCGTGACGATCTCGTCGCCAAGACGTGTTCCGGCGATTGCTCGGCTGATGATGAACCGGGCCGCAGGTTTGCCGTCAGTTACTTCTTGGCGGGCCTTGATGAACTCCACCAGGTCAGACGCTGCCCACAGGTCATAGGGGCTGGGTGTAACCGGAATGAACACGAAATCGGTGATCTTGATGCTCGCGGCGATCATGTCCTCCAGCTTTGCCGCGCCATCCACCATGACAAAATCGTAGGCGGCGGCGACATCCGGCAGGCTTTTGACGTTGTTTGCACGGTCTAGGGCGACGAGGGGGAGGGGGTTCTCTTCGTTGGCCGCGTGCCAGTCGCGGGCGCTGCCCTGCGGGTCGGAATCGACTATCAGAACCTTGTGGCCGCGTTCATGCAGAGAACGGGCAAGGTTCGTGGTGATGGTCGTTTTTCCGCTGCCGCCCTTGGGATTCAGTATCGAGATAATCGGCAAGTCGGTCACCTTGTGTAAATGAGTTTTTACTCAAATGAGTATATACTCATTCCTTGGTGGCGCAACCTGTCGTTCCGGTAGAAGGGCTACAGCCGGTCCTTCAGCCGCTTCACGAAATCCATCCGCTCGTGCAGGACGGCGATAATGACCGGCCGATCCCCGTCCAGCCAGACGATGTAGTGGTGCTCGCAACGATGGATGCAGATACCGTCCGGCAGTCCGTCGAGCGTCCTTGACTGCGCCTGTTTGCGTCCAACGGCTTCGCAGCACGCCTCGATCCGGTCGAAATAGGTCTCGGCCTGCTCAAAGCCCCACGTCTCGTAGGTATATCGCCAGATGCCGCGCAAATCCTCTTCGGCGGCAAGCGTGAGGTCATGGGACTGCATGTGGGCGGCTATCGCCCGGCCTGTTCGTGCGCTTCGCGCCGGATGTCGGCCATCGACTTCGTGGAGAATTCGCCGCGCCGCGCCTGCTCGATCCGGGGACGGAGAAAGTCGGACAGGGCGGCAACCGCCTCGTCCTCGCTCATGTCATCCACGGCAGGGGCATCGCCAAGGGTGCGCTTCAGCACATAGTCCTTGATGCTCTCGCCTTTCAGCGCGGCAATGGCCTTCAGCTTCTGGTGTTCTTCGGGGGTGATGTCGATCGAGAGTCTGGGCATGACCTGAAGATAGCCCGGATCGACCCACAAAACAACATTTGTTGTTGTTTCGAACCAAGTGCGTCAGGTCTGCCGCGCCCGAACATCGCCAATGAAATCACCGACCGACCAGAGCCAGCCGCGCTGTGCATCCGTGTAGCTGCCATGAACTGGGGCAGGGACGACGAGCTGAAGATGGGACGCTTCCATCTGGTTGGTCTGCGGCTCGGAAATACCCGGTTCCAGTGTCAGCAGGTGCTTGCGGCTTATCTTTTCTGCTTCCGCCAGAACCTGTCGCCAGCGATCCTTGCAGGTGGATTTGGCCCCCAGCATTGTCAGGCGGGGGTCTCCCCCGGCCGGGGCGGCCCGGTAGGTCTCTAGATCGGGAAAGAGGAAGTCGGGCTTGTGGTTGTGTTCCGTAACCGCGCCCCGGACATGCCGGATGTCATGCGCCCCGAGAACGGCGGCAAGGTGGTTCTCCAGCGAATGCCCCATACGGGATTTGCGCCGGTTCTGGACGCTTAGGGAAAAGCTGATGAAGCCGTCAACGTCCGTGCCGCTGTCATCCACAAACCCGGCCTCGATCCGCGATGATACAACCTTGCGCTCCAGTCGCCGGAACAGGGCCTCCTCGTGGTCCAGCCAGGCAATGAGCGCCGCGTCCGGGTCGTCTTCGGCGCGCACCTCGGGCAGGGTGAGACGGGCTAGATGGGAGAACTCGGCCGTCTTCGGGAACGTGGTGCCGAACCTCTCGATGATACTGTCCAGTTTGTCGGCTTCCGGTTCCTCGAACTCGACGCCGATCTCGTCCAGAATGAAGCGCGCGGCGAAGTCCAGCTCCGGTTCCTCGTCGGAGAACTCGCGGGACACGAAGGACTTGCCTTCGGGGCGCAGACCGAACAGCCAGAAGAGCTGTTGTTCGCTGGTGGACCCCTCGGGGGCCACGATGAACCACAGGACGCCGCCCTGGTCCTTTGCGAGGAACAGGGTATCTCCGGCCTTCATTGCCTCCGTGACGGGGTTGGAGGGGTAGTAGAGTCGCCATTCAGGCGAGCGATCCGGATTATTGAGGCGGGTGTCGTAGTGCGTGGCCCAGCTCTCCTCGGTGAAGCCCTCCTGATCGCCGCCAAGCCAGATGTAGATCGCGGGAAACTTCTGGTGCTGTGTGTCCCCCAGAAATTCGTCCCGCATTTGGGGCGTCGTATTCACTTCGTGCTGGTTGGACCTTTTTGGCTCGGCATCGACGGCGGACAGGCGTTTGACCCCGACTCCCTCGAAATAGTCAGACAGTTGCCCGCGTTGTATCACCGCTCACCTCCAGCGTTTTTGTATCGGATTTCAACCATATGGAGCACTGATCGACAACGCTGTCGAAGGGCAGGCGGGTCTTCCCCTTCAGGGCGCACTCCCGGACCGTTCCGATGCGCCAGCCCGCCTCGGTCAGGGCCTGATACTGCCGCCGGTCGCGCTCGACGTTTCTGCCGATCTTGTCGCGCCAGAACTCCTCGCGGCTCTTCGGCCACCTGAACAGATGGCAGTCGTGCCCGTGCCAGAAACAGCCGTGAACAAAGATCACCGCGCCCCGGCCCGCGAACACAAGATCGGGTTTGCCGGGCAGGTTCTTGCGGTGCAGCCGAAACCGGAAACCGCGCCTGTGCAGCGCCGACCTGATTATCAGCTCCGGTCTGGTGTTCTTGCCCTTGATGCCTGCCATCATCCGGCTTCGGGTCGCGGGCGTGACGGTATCCGCAGGCATTATTCCGCTGCGATACCGGGCTCGGGCAGGGGAAGCCGGACCTGCACGGTGGCGGGCACCTGCCGCCCGTCCAGCTCCATCGCCTCGATGATGCGCGGCTGCATGAGCTGCGCGACCGCGTTCACGACCGGCACGACAACGGCGTTGCCGAACTGGCGGTAGCCCTGCGTGTCGGATACGGGGATCTTCCAGTCCGTCCGTCCGGGCTTCTCGAACCCCATCAGGCGTGCGCACTCACGCGGTGTCAGGCGGCGCGGGCGGTCGCTCTTCTGCTCGATCAGGATTTCGGAGCCGTCCTTGTAGTAGCGGGCGGACAGGGTGCGGGCCACGTCCTTCGGACCGAAGAGCGAGAACCCGAACCCGTTCCCGGCGCTGCGGTGCTTCTCCTTGTAGCCCTGAAGGTAATTCCACATGTGTTCCGTGAGCGTGTATTTTGGATCGACATCCCTATCGAGGATGGTGCCGAGTTTCGGGCCGTCGCCTTCCGGCACAGCGAGCTGATCGAAGTCAAACTCGACGCTGTGATCCTTGAAGCCGACGATGAAGATGCGCTCGCGCTTCTGCGGCACCCACGGAGTCGAGCTGATGACCTTATGGAAGATGCGGTAGCCCAACTCCTTCTCCAGCACATGGATGATCGTGGCGAAGGTCTTGCCGCCGTCGTGGCGCTCAAGGTTCTTCACGTTCTCCAGCAGAAAGGCAGGGGGGCGGTGATGGTCGATGATCTTGGCCAGATCGTAGAAAAGCGTCCCTTGCGTGTCGCAGAGAAAACCATGCGGACGGCCAAGCGCGTTCTTCTTGCTCACGCCCGCGATAGAGAACGGCTGACAGGGAAAACCGGCCAGAAGGACGTCATGGGCAGGAATGTTTTCCGGTGCGTTCGCATAGGGGCGCACGTCCTCGGCAAAGACATGTTCGCTGTTGGCGGGTTCGGGGAAATTGGCGTTGTAGGTCTCGCGGCTGAACCGGTCCCACTCCGCAGTGAAGACGCAACGTCCCCCGATAGCCTGGAAGGGCAGGCGCAGGCCGCCGATTCCTGCAAAGAGGTCGATGAAGCGGAAACTCTCCGGGCGGTCTCCCGTGCAGCGCGCATCCGCTGTTTGGCGCAACTTCTCCAGCCGGAGCCGGTCGATCCTCTTGCCTTCGCCATTGATATGACGCCGGACGGTCCGGGCGTTCACATCCAGAAGCTTCGCCGCCGTGTCGATGTCGAGACCGGCGCGCTCCATCAGTTCTGCAAATTCTGTCCGTGGATACGCGTTCATGTGCCTGCCCCTTATCTGTGTCGGTTATTGACAACATGTCATAATCCGTCCCAGCATATTTGGGAACCCTATTTCCGGTATTTGTTCACTATTTGTTCTAACCCCGACTTAACAGGTGCCGAAGGGCGCAGAAGCCTGTCGCTATTTCTTTGGTTTTGGTGCGAGCCGTGTAGGCGCGGCCGGGCTCGGACGACCGGTTTGTGGTTTTCCTACGCCGGAAGGGGGCCTTCCTGGAACAGATGGACTGATCGCCCCTCGCTCCACCTGGCTCGGTGGTTTTGGACTGAAGTGCCCTTCATTGATCCGCGTCGGTTTCGGCTGGTCTTTCTTGTCTGTCATCGTGGCTTTCTTCCGTAGCTAGGGAGGCCTTCATCATAGTATGAGCATGATAGCCAAACAAACCAACCCCCACCATAAAGGCCAAAAGGGCCAGAATATTTGCACATTGGGTCGCGCTGCGCCACCTGTTGCCCGATCTGAATTCTATTCCGCCAGCCTGAATACTTGATCGAACTTTCTCGATCTCCGCCTCCATGTCGTAACTTGAGAAGAGGTAGGAAATAACATTGAGACCTATCGCTGTTGCAGCGCGACAATCAAGCTGAGAATGCAGCGTCAATCAGGATGAGAATGTGGGTTTGGGGGTGCGTAGAGAGGGCGTAGCCCGATCGGAGAGGCCCCAAACCCACATTTTGCTTCACAAGAGCAGATCTAACGGTCGTGATCGGTTCGGATAGAAGATGGTCTTTCCACAACGGGGAGATCGTTCATGCCGGGCCGCCATGTCACTGACCAACAGATGAGGCTTTTTATGACGCTCAAACAAACCAATTCCATTCCGGTGGCCGCTGCCAAGGCTGGTCTCAGCCAAGCAACTGGCTATCGCCTGCAGGTTGATCCGATCCTGCCATCCCAAAAGAAGGCTCCACGGGGCAGACGTCGCCCAGACCCGCTTTCAGACATTTTCAACACCGAAGTGCTTCCTCTGCTGAAGTCTTCCCCAGGTCTGCGACCTGTTGCTATCTTTGAGGAACTGATGCGCCGGTACCCTGATCTGAGTGTCGGCATTCGACGCACGCTTGAGCGGCGGATACGCGCGTGGCGGGCTGAACACGGACCTGAACAGGAAGTGATCTTTCGGCAAACTCATACGCCGGGCAAGATGGGCCTTTCGGATTTCACGGACATGAACCAGCACGGCGTGCGCGTCGCAGGTCAGCCATTGGAGCATCGGCTGTATCACTTCCGGCTGGCCTATTCCGGCTTTGGGCACGCCCATGTCGTGCTAGGGGGCGAGAGTTATGTCGCACTGGCTGAGGGCTTGCAAAACGCCCTCTGGTCGCTTGGGGGCGTGCCTGCAGAGCATCGCACCGATAGCCTTTCAGCGGCTTTCAAGAATCTTGAGAAGTCGGCCCAAGACGATCTAACCGAGCGCATGGATGCCTTATGCAATCATTACGGCATGACCCCATCGCGCAACACAAAGGGTGTAGCTCATGAGAACGGTTCAATCGAAGGCCCCAATGGTCACCTCAAACGCGCAATTGAAGATGCGTTGCTCATGCGTGGATCACGCGACTTCGAAGATCTCGCAGGCTATCGACGCTTCATCGACGAAGTCGTCGGGCGGATCAACGCGCGCAATGCCAAACGTATCGACGTTGAGCGCGATAGCCTCAAGCCTTTACCCCCACGCCGGACAACAGACTATGAAGAAGTCACGGTACGTGTCACCTCATCAGGCGGCTTTCGGGGTCTGATGCCGGAGGGGGCAGGATAGTACGCTAAGAGTTTATTTTGGCCCCTGTACGGTGCAGGGTTCTGTAGATCGTTGGCCTCGAGACCGCGAACAACTCTGCCAGATCGCTGACGGAATAG
>Ga0307933_1000703_pt1 | contig 30515 bp, 27 predicted proteins | sample OrgLakmetageno88_FD_201811 | JGI IMG/M metagenome (GOLD analysis project Ga0307933, IMG submission 201811) | Saline water microbial communities from Organic Lake, Antarctica - #88 | ecosystem: Environmental > Aquatic > Non-marine Saline and Alkaline > Saline | place: Antarctica: Organic Lake... | reverse complement strand
TCTGCCACTAACAGCCGATCGATATCGGTTTTAGTTAAGAGATATTGAGCCAGTGTGTTTACTCGACTCGCGCTGTAGATATACTGCGTTTGCATATTTATGAAGACGTTTGAACTAATTCCATTTCTAGCGACGGTCGTACTTCTGACATCATTCGATCGAATGAGACATCGTACACTCCGTCCTTGGTGGTAATAATCAGACCGGCTCGAACCGACGCGTCAGCTGTCGCTGCGACGTTAATATCTAGAGCTGACAGGATTTCTTTGGTTTCGTCAGCCTTATCAGCCGGGGCTGCAACTGACACTACTTCAATGTCTTTTGGTAGTACTGCCTGCGCTCGGGCTGTGTACCGTGTCACATACGCAGCACCAGCTTCTGCTAGCAATTGCGATGTCACCTTGGCAAACAGTCCATCGATAGCTTCCCGCTTGGCGGCTTGTATAGCGATCTTGGCGGCTTGATTAGCTTTGGCGTTGGCGACCAGTTCTATCTGGTCTTTTTTCTTTTGTAGCTGCACCTTGGCATTCTGCTGTAGTTCTTGTATGACAGTTTCGGTCTCTGTCTGTACTTCAGCCACAGCCGCTTGCGCATCGGCTGCAATAGCAGCGATACGGGTTTCAGCTTCGGTGGTGATTTTTTGTAGGAGCGAATTTGTCATAGTAAAAACTAGTTAACAATTGAGATGAGTAAGATGAAGCTGATGAGGACTCCAAAGATTGCCCAGGTTTCCACCATAACAGACAAGACGATTGCTCGCCCCATGTTGGCTTCGTCTTTGGCGATCATTGAGATACCTGATGCTGCTACCATCCCTTGGAACATTCCAGAAAAGTATCCAGAAATACCAATTGGTAACCCAGCCATGAGGTACTGCATACCTTGCGCAGTAGTAAGTGCAACCGATCCGTCACCACCCAGAATTCCAGAGAAGTTCAAGATCAGGAAGGCACCCACTAGACCGTAAATACCCTGTGATCCGGGAAGAGCTTGCATCAAAAGCATCTTTCCAAATAGCTGCGGCTTTTCTCCTAGAACGCCCGCTGCAGCTTGTCCGGCGTGTCCCATTCCGATTGCTGACCCACTGAATCCGAGGGCAGCTGCGATAGCTGCTCCGGCAAATGCGAGTCCGATTCCAATCATTGATTCCATACGTTTAGTTAATTACTTGTACACTTTATAAATTTCATTCAAACCACTATTCATCTGCAATAGTGATGTGCTCTGCAGTACGCTTCAGAGGTTTGAACTCCCGACCGGTTCCGGCAATAAACTTGCCGAAAAACTCTACAAACTGGAGGCGAGCACTATGGATGAACGCACCCAAGGTGTTCACCGCCAGGGTGAAGAGATGTCCGATAACTAATACTACGATAGCGAGTACCGGTCCTACGACTGGTGTCCCACTAACAATCTCTGCGATAAGATTGACGGCAAATGCCAACGCAGTGGTCGCAAGACCAAGAGCCAAGAGGCGAGAGTACGACAAAATATCAGAGAAGTATCCAATACTGTTGTACAAGCTCAGTGCAGCTGACTGCACCTTCTCGAGGATAGTCTTGCCTTTGCGACCACTGGCAAGCACGACCAGCACCAACCCGACATAAATCAAGTTAATCAACTGATCAGGTGTAGCGAAATTGGCATACCCAGTAGTAACACCAAGGTACGCAATTGCTACAAAGAACACAAACAACCAAGGACCTTGGTCCAGGATGCCATTCATCAGCTCCCCATTTTTGGCATCACTGTAGATTTTAAGGAACATACCCACCATCACCTGGAATACTCCCAAACCTAGAGCTAGGTAGAATACCGGCAACGGGTTGCCAATTGGGTCAAAGACCTGAATCGCCCGCAGCCATGACGGGAGCGCTTCAGGCGCAATCCCAAGATATCCACCAAACAGTAATCCAACTAACGCTGAACCAAGCCCCATAAAGAGCAGCAGCTTGGCAAAGGTGCGCACCACCGGCGCCACCTTAAACAAGGTCAAAATCATGATTGCCACCGCCATAAGGAAGACTCCGTACCCTACGTCGGTCAAAGATAGCCCGAAGAACAGGAAGAAGAATCCCGCTAGGAACAGCGTCGGATCGAGATCCTTGTGCCCTGGCATACCATACAACCGGGTGACCACTTCAAACGGTTGGATAAATGAATTGTTCACAATGTCCACTGGTGGCTCTTCGCCTTCGTTTGGCTCTAGGTCAGACATGATCGCGGCGATATTTTTCTCTGCGCAGGTGGCTTCTAGGGCGCTGCGCTTGGCTGCGTTGATCCAGCCCTCTAGCACCACGCTACTGTCTGTAGCGGCACCAATACCAACGGTGGCATATCGATCACGTTCCCAGGAAAGAACCTCGGCTGCAATCCGCAATCTACCCAGATGTGACTGGGCAAAGTGCTCAGCCTGATCATGCACTAACCCCAGCTCACCCTTGGCTGCTGCTAGACGCTGCGTAACCGCGACTAATTCAACATCTGGAGTCTCGGTACCAGCTGGCGCCTTGATTACCTCTAATCCCAAGCCTTCTAGCTGCTTTTGTAGATCAGCTGGAGTAGCTGCGTCTGCCGCCACTGTTACTGCCGCGAGGGTGGCAGATACAGAGGTAATTTGTGAGGGAATATCCTGGGCTTGCAGGAACTCGGTTAGCGTCGCTAGTAGCGACGACGTTGTGCCTTTTTGGGTATCAGCACCAACTTGTACCAGCTGCGTATAAGTACTGGTGGTTTTGAGTTCTGCGAGCTTGATTGGTACAGCTTTCCAGAGCTGCAAAAGAGTCACTTGCTCTTCAAGCTGTCGAACGGTGTCGGTCTTTTCGGCATATTCTACTTGCAGTGTCTCGAGTTCTGACACAACCTGCGCCACGGCTTCAGTATCAGCCGCTTGTTTGACCACTTCTGCCTCTGACAATTCAGTAGTTGAACCATCGCGTAGCGTTCGCCACAGGCTTCGCTTGGCTTCGTATGGAGTCAAGAAGCCAATCGCGTGCTGTACCCGCGGCAAGAGTTGAGCCTGTGGGAATTCCATACTGATTGAGGAAATGTTGGTGGTATCAACTTCCACAAATTCCATTGCGCCCGATCGCTGCAACACGTCCAAAAGCGCATCGGTATCAGTACGATGTACAACAACTTGAACTTTTTGCATTGAAACAACAGCCATAAAATATATACTACGCGATTGCTGCTTGTATCTTTCCTTCTAACTTTGTCGCATTAGCGTCAAAGCTAGCTTTAATTGCGGTCACTTCTTTTTCAGCGGCTGCGACGATAGCCTTGGAGTTAGTTTGTACTGTTTGTTCGTGTTCTGCCACCGCTGTAGCTTGGGCTTCATCGAGGCGACTTTTTTCAGCTTGCACGGCTTCTGCGTGCGCTTTTTTAGCGTCAGCTATTTGACTAACTGCTGCTGCCTCAGCCTCAGCTATGTTGGTAGCTGCGTTGGTTTCGGCTTGCAATACTTCGTCTAATATAGTCATAAAAATGTGAACAAAACAGTAATTTCTGCGACTGCATGGTACACCCGTGAGCCAGAGAGTCAAGTTGACAGCTAGTATAAGTTCTCGATAGTTGGAGTAGAAACGAAATAATAAAAACCCCTGCGCAGTGCAGAGGTTTACCGAGAGTTACTTCGGTGAGTTCCTGGCCAAATCGTCCCATAAAGCAGCACAATTCAAACAACACTCCTTCAGGCGTCGATTGCCAGTTTGAGCAGCCCAGACTCGCCACATTAATGCTGTTTTGACGCATTGATCATGAAATTCAAGCTTTCGGTTGTTGATGGCGACGTCTAAAGCTTGTGTGTGGTTATTCATTGCATTCTCCCGTACAAACAACCTGTTTTATATAACATAATATTTATTTAGTCAACACAATGTAGTGAGACTCATGTATACTAGACGTATGAAATTTATCTTACTGGCAATTGGAGGGTTTGTTCTGTTGCTGATTATCAATTCTTTCCTTGGTGGTACACCTTTGTAAACCATTCTATCGTTTGTGTATCATCGATTCATATTCCTAGGGTAACCCAAAGAATACTGGTACTTACGCCCCCTTGTGCTACTCTCGAATTATGGAACTCCCCCGCTACGTACTGCTTGATAAAGCTGTCGGTCAGACGCCGCTGCAATGCATGGAAACATGGCGTGCGACTGAGGGCATAGACCCTTCCATTCCCCTCACCTACGCTGGCCGGCTCGACCCGATGGCGTCTGGAAAGCTGCTCGTACTGATTGGTGAGGAATGTAAGAACAAAGACAGATACCTCGCCCTAGATAAAACCTATGAATTTTCAGTCCTGCTCGGCATCGGTTCTGACACCCATGATGTACTGGGACGTCTACAGACAAAATTGCCTCTTAAAGAAACACCATCCTCAGAGGCAGCGCTCCAGGCCGCTAAGCCAAGTCTAACTACCTCTGAGGATGATGTTACTTACGAGACTCGTACCGTTATACAGTGTAACAAAGACCAACTCAAACAGATCGCAGCAGACCTAGTCGGCGATATCGAACTCCCCTACCCACACTTCTCCAGCAAGACTGTGCAAGGAAAACCGTTACATATGTGGACACTCGAAGGTCGACTGGATGAAATTAACATCCCCACCAAATTCTCGACTATTTATTCATTGGAACTAAACAGTATCGAGACACTATCGCGAACTAAAGTGTGCGGCCAAGCCCGAGCCAAAATCGACACCATCCCCGAAGTGACAGAACAAACAAAATCACTAGGCAACGACTTCCGCCGATCTGACATCCGTCAGGATTGGGAGGATATTAAAAATAACCCCTCACTCCCTACTCAATACACCATCGCCCACTTCACCTGCTCTGCCAGCAGCGGGACATATATGCGCACGCTAGCGAAGCTGATTGGAGAACGACTTGACCCAGTTGTGTCGAGCCTAGCCTGGAGCATTCATCGGACTGAAATTAAAAATATTGTTTGATTTATATCATTTTTTGTGTTTTATTAAGCTCAATCACATTTAACGAAATGGAGAGTTCTGATGAGAGGAATTTTGTTATGGAGAATTGGATCACAAGGATTGTTTGGAATCGGCGTATATTTGATTATCAGCAAAATACCAAACGGTCCAATCATTCCAAATGCCTCTACTTATGAGTTATCGCTCATTCTTGGACCGCTTGCATTGATTTTTGTGGCATTTATGATTGCCTCACTTTTTACATCGCAATGACCCGCCAACGGATAAACCCGTTTCGGCGGGTTTTCTTTTACCCCACTTATATACCTTCTTTCTAATTCGGAATACCAAAGCGTGTTACTGAAGGGAGCACTCCGCAACGATAGGCTTTAGTGAGGACCAGGGCGAGTCTCAGTAATACGCTTTGGTATTCCAGACTCCGCACTACCCTTCCAACTCCTCCACCTTCTCTACATACGCCAACGACGCCAACACAAACTCGGCGTGGCTCCAGACTAATGGGCTGGCGCTGAGGTGTTCGCGGGTGTCTGGTTGCATTTGCTCGGATAATGCACCGCTAGTGCTAGCGTGGGAACAAGTCCACTCTAGTATTTCTAGTGGGTACTTGAGGTCGTCTTTGCTTTTAGCAATTTCAATATAGTAGCGAGCTATCCAGAGTGTACAGATCACCCACGGATTAGGACTACCGGCTGACTGTTGGGTGTAATAGGTGTCGCCTTCGTAACGGACGAACCCTCGACTAACTCCGTGCACCTGCAGTTTATCTTCGACGACACGCAACATGCTGACCATTCGTTCATCGTCAAGATCAAACACCTCAAATAGCTGCAAGCCGTAGAGACTGCTGATATCAATCACCCGATCGTACTCTAGTCCTTCTTCAGTATGAATGACTTGTTTTACAAATGATCCAGATTCCTTGTCGTACAGCACGTCCCCAATCGCGGTTTTGATACGCTCTGCAACTGCTTCAAAGGTTCGGGCTGGTCCAGCTTTGCCTAACACTTGAGCAAAGTGCGAGGCTGCAATTAGGCCAGCGTAGGTACTAGCGCTCGTATAGGTCGAGGTGCCGTATTTTTCTTCCCAGAGGTCAAATGATGCCTTAGGAAGCCCAGTTTCTGACTCGATGTACTCACACATAAATTCAGCCGCTGGTTCAATAAAGCTGTTGTACAGATCTTCTATGAATTCGATGTCTTTGTGCTTTGCGTAATGCTTCCAAAGGGCGAATAAAATCGAAGCAGTTTCATCTTCTTGAATGGGAAGCTGAGCTTCTCCGTTAATCATCCACGGGTGCCAGCTACTACCGAGCACGCCATCAGTCCGATACTTGTGCATGAGATAGCCAGCTGGTTCTTGGCAGCGTTCCATAAATTCAAAAAACCGGCGCGTAACATCGCGGTAGCCAGCCGCATCAAAGGCCAAACTAATCATAGCGCCATCTCGAGGCCATACATAGCTATAGGTGTCCCGACCGTGGTGCAACATCCCGGTGTCGCTACTAGCGATGGTTCCGCCACGATTGTCGGTATGTACTCGCATGGTTAACAGTGATCGGTTGTAGAGCGTCCTGATGGAAGCTGGCAGTGCGGTCATATCGCGATTATCTTTACTCAGCCACGCTTGCCAGTACGCATCGGTAGACGTAATCAAGGCGTCAGGAGTTTCATCGAGCACCAGCTTATCAAGCGCGTGCGCTTCGGTAACTGATCCGGCACATACGATCCAGTAATGAGCGCGGTCAGCCTCACCAGCTTCTAGATTAAAATTCAATGCCAACACCGAATCAACTGACCCGTGTTCGATAGGGTTTTTTTCTAGTCGACCGTCTTCTGCATCTAGCCACGTCCCTTCTTTACCTTCAATCCCAAATAATCCGATATTGTACTCGGTGAACTGCTGACCATTTGCCATCGCATTGACTAGCAAGGTCGCCCTGCCTTTATAGTGAATAATGGCACCGACCCTAGGATCATAGTAACCAGTATCGCCTCGGCGAGATTCATAGATTCTGAACTGCTGACCTAAAAACAACTTAATCTCACGACCTCTGTCACTGGTGTTGGTGATGGTAAATTCTCGCAAAAATACATTCTGCTCGTTATGAACTGTGGCACGACTAGCTAGGGTGACACCAAGGTCAGTATTCTCGGCAAACATTGAACCCACACACGTATGCTCTTCACCGCCAATGGTCACTTTCCAGGCTGGGTCATCGAGCCACGACATCTGTCCGTCAACATACACGCCAATCCGGTGCACAAAGTTACCACTGGCGCCACTGACGTGGTTGGCTTCCCCCACAAACGGGTAGTACAAATCACGCACTTGTCCACGCGCGTCTAGCCCTACCAACACATTTCCGTTACCGACAGTAACCGATCTGGCCATACTACTTTGTGTAGTGCTTAAGGTGTTTTGCCACGGTAGTCTTGGCGCTCTTTTGTGACTTGGCTTTCTGGAGGTCTGCCGCGCAATCAGCGTCACATAACACCGTTTCTACCCAGACTGAGAAATCATTCTGATCCCCAGTGGCATGGAACTCAAATACGTCCTTGGGCATATTATCAAGTGCTGCATGCAACGCCATAAGACTATTAAGAACTTCGCCGTTAGTCACCCAGAATGACTGCTCGTCTGAAGCGTACAGCAAATCTTTTGCCGGTTTCTTGGCGGTAGTTTTTTTAGTCTTTTTGGCTGGGGCTTTTTTAGCAACAGTTTTTTTAGCAGCTGGTTTCTTTGCTACTGGTTTCTTAGCAGCTGGTTTTTTCTTGGCGGTGACTTTTTTTGCTACTGACTTTTTAGTTAGGGCTTTTTTTGTTGGCATAGATCAAGAACATAAGAACAAATGAATAAAGATACTAGTAGTGTATCACGTCGATTTCCGCTCGGGCGAAACGACTGGGAAAATCTTTTTTAAGCGATCCCAAGCATTTTTAAAGAAGCCTGGATCCGGCTCATTCGGTGGTGGTGACACTGGAACATCTTCGGCGTCGTCATTGGGTGGTGGATCTGTTTGGTCGGGGGGTTCTGGTGTGGCTTCTTTGGTTTCCTCTACTTCTTGCTCAGCTGCTGCGAGCACGGCTTCTTTGTCTTTGAGTACATGTGCCACGCGTAGCTTGAGGTCAGACAGGGCATTCATGTAGTTGATGTAGGCATCGTACGGTGATTTGTAGGGTGAAAAGTACGCATGGACATCACCATCATTGGACCACTTGGTACACATGTAATAAAAGTTGTCGGACGTCTGGAGCTTACGCCAAGTTTCGATCAGGTCTCGCTTGCGAGTCTTCATGACATCTTCTTCCATGCCATAGGCTGCCTTGATCGCGTCACGCTGAATGTCGTTCCCTATCCAGGCAGTTAGATCTCGTTCGGTGTCTGCCCAGGTCAGAATATCTGGTACGTCGTACTCTCCGGCGGCGTCATACGCCTCTACTGTCTCGGTAGCAGTTTTAAAGCTTGTGTCAGGGTGTCGCATAAGCATCTCTGGTACGACTTTGAGAAACTCAAAGATACCCGTGTCTTCCCATTGGTGTTCCCCAAAACTCTCGTAGTCCATGAACAAGTTAACGGTCTGACCATTGCCGTGGTAGGAATTAATCCAATTAGCATAGGTGTCGGCTGACAGTGGCCAGTCTGCCCACTCTTTGTTACCAAAGCGAAAAGCAATATCATCAGACAACTTATAATTCTTTAGCAATACTTTGATCTTGCTACAGCCTGGTGGGTGGTACAGGTAGTTAGGACTCCGCCAGCCGAGGTACTTTTCCCATCCTTCGGACATGATACCGAGGTACCCATTGTCTTCACACCATTTAGCAAGGTCATTGCGGTACGATAATTCAGTGTTGCGAAATACCCGTGGCTTTACCCCAAACAATTGCTTGATGCGTCGTTCGTGCTTTTGTACTTGGCGTTTAAATTCGGGTACCGAATAAAAGAACGCTAGCGAGTGGTGGTAGGTATCGGCCAGTATTTCTACCCGCCCGGTGGCGACGAGCTCTTGAAATGACTCAAGCACATCCGGGGCGTAGGCTTCAAATTGATCTAGTACGGTGCCTGAGAACGACAGATTGAAGCGAAACTCAGGGTGCTTATCTAACAGCTCTTTGAGAACCTTGTTGGTTGGTCGGTAGGACTTTTCAGCGACTTTCTCGATGATAAATCGATTGTCTAGGTCGGTTCCACTAGCATCGTTGAAATATTCAGTATCTTCGCCAATATCAAATACCCGGTACTTCTTGACCCGGTACGGTTGGTGCACGTGAAAATAAGGACAGACAGTAAGCATAAGCTATGATACTGCGTATTGTATCAGATGTTGGTACAGACGCTTCACTTTTTGTGCAGCGATTTTCCATGACATGCCAAGCAACTGCAGGCGGCCTTCTGTCACCATCTGTTCACGCACAACTGGATACCGTAAGGCTGATAAAATCTGATTGGCCATCTCATCAACGTCCCAGAAATCTACCTTAAGCGCGTGCGTGAGGACCTCAGCCACGCCAGACTGCTTACTAATAACTGACGATGTGCCGTGCTGGAGAGCCTCTAGCGGCACCAGGCCAAAGGGTTCAGATACCGACGGCATCACAAATAGATCAGCACTCTGATACATCCGGTCTCGATCTTCTTCCCATAACGCTCCAGCGAAGCGAACGTTTTCTGATAGTCCCATTGCGCCAACTTGTTCTATAACCTGCGTGATCATATCTCCCCAGCCCGAAATCACAAACACCACATCTGGATCAACATCTACCACCCGCCGGGCCGCTCGGACAAAATAATCAACGCCTTTTTGGATACTGATCCGACCGTGGTACAAAACAATCTTTTTACCTTGTCGCTTGAGCTCGACTAGTGTCGGAACCAGCTCGCGCACTTCTTCGGCGTCACAGCCGTTGTGCACTACTTCGACTTTATCAGCATCAATGCCGTGCTTGTTGACGACAATGTCGCGCGTAAAGTTACTCACCGTCACGACTTTGTCAGCTAGTTCAAAGGCTTCTTTTTCAATATTAAAAATACTTGGATCGACATTGTCGCTGGCGGCTTGGTCAAATGAAGTGGCGTGTACGTGTAGCACCAACTGCTTGCCGCTAGAGATCTTGGCTGCGACCCCAGCCAGGTACGACGTCCAGTCATGGGCGTGAATCACATCGAAGTCTTCCATCTTGGCTATCAAAGCAGCCTGATGGGCAAACCGATGGGCTTCCTCTAAGATAGTCCGCGCCTGATAGATTGGGCGACCGGTAGCATCGTAGCCGATGATAGATTCAATCATGGTAGAGGCCTGGTTGTATGGGCCAAATAAAAGATCAGCGTTTTCACCCATCTTAACCAACCGCTCAGTATCAGCAAATAAAATGCGCGCGTCTCCGCGCGTCTCTTGAGTTTTTGGCAACACTAATGTCACAGCTACGCCATGAGCTAATAGCTCTCTAGTGAGACCAAAACAGGCGACGCCGAGACCGCCATTTTTGGCTGGTGGATATTCCCAACTAAAGGTTAGAACTTTCATTGCACAAGATCAGACAATACTAATAATTACGACTAGGTCCGAATTCATTCATTCTAGCACGAGCAAGCCAGCCTATCCTCACAGTAATCACCCTTTGGCTGTTGATAGAACACAGAAAAACTGGGCAGAAGTTTGACAATTTTGTGCCGTTTGGTAGTATTTCGCGACTATGTCACAAGATTTACTCGTAAAGTTGGTAAGTAAAGGCGACGCCAACGGCGTTGGAAAAGGTCACGTGTACTACACACGGTTTAATAACAAAAACAAAAAAGACCCAGGAAAGAAGTACGAAACCACAAAATTCAACCCCGTAGCCAAGTCACACTGCGTCTACGTCCAGAAAAAGTAAAGTAAAACAAAGCCCCGCAGGGGCTATTGTTTACTTTGTTCCGGATCGGCGGCGAGAGCCGGCCGACGATTCCTGGAACTGATCAAACGCTCACAAACACCGTTTGAAACCGCCCCTTTCATAGGGCGGTTTGTCGTGACTAACAAAGCCCTGCAATAATATTTATTCCAATTACTCAGACTATACAAAAACCACCCCATAAAGAGGTGGTTTTCTGATTGATGATTAGTCCACCTAGGCCCTCCCCAAACTCGCAGCGCTGTTATTTTTCGCTACTTCTAGCAGCGCTGCTTTAGCAGCATCGATATTTTCTGGCTTACCACCCCAGGCATCGAGCACTGGCTGCTCGAGAGCGCGAGAGAACGAAAACGTAATCGGCCACGGTTGTGGACCCATCTTGGCAATTTCATTGAGGTTTTCGGTAGATCGTTCGGGGGTTTGTCCGCCAGAGAGAAATACAATACCAGCACACTCATGTGGCACACTCATGTGGAAGGTACGCAGGGTTGCTTGCGCTACTTCCTGGGCCGAGGTTTGCTCCGGGTGTTTATCACCGGCTAGTACCATTGAAGACTTGAGAATCAGTCCACCTAAGTCAACTCGGTATTCTTGGAGTGTTTGGAATAGAATCTGCAAGGTGCGAGTAGTTTCCATTTCTGCCTTCTGTAGTGAATGATCTCCAGCATGGATAACCTCTGGCTCGACAATTGGAACAATGCCGGCGGCTTGGGCAATCTGCGCGTAGCGAGCCATTTGCATGCAGTTCATTTTGACCGTCTCGTAGGTCGGAGTGACATCGTCATCAATATTGACCACCATCCGCCACTTGGCAAACCTAGCACCCATCTCGTAATATTCACCAAATCGATCTGACAAGTCATCGAGACCTTGAGTGATGACTTCCCCCTTAAAATTCTCGTGATCTTTTACTCCGGTGTCTACCTTGATACCAGGAATAACTCCTTTAGCAATCAAGACATCGGTAAATGGTGTGCCGTCCTTGGTTTCGTTTCGAATTGACGAGTCATACATGATCACTCCAGAAACGAATTCTTCGATACCTGGCGCGGTAAACAGAATTTCTCGGAAAGTCTGCCGGTTTTCCGGAGTGTTTTCCAGTCGCACCATGTCGAGCCGCTTGCCGGCTGTACCATCGCTTTCGTCCGCTGCTAAAATCCCCTTACCGCTAGCTAGTAGCGCTGCTGCAGTTTCATACAATTTAGTGTTTGATTTCATACTGCCTATATAGTATCAAAGCGCAGCGACCAATGGCTGCTGCGCTGTGAGCAACTATGTAAATATTAGGCTCTAATCTTCCACCCTTTTTGAAATAATCGAGTGACAATTATTCCTAATAAAAGGACCAAGCCAGCAGTGACTGCCAGTCCAACCAATGAATTGGCTTCACTGTAGCCAATCATACTGCTACGAACACCATCAGCGAAATAGAAGAAGGGATTAAATCTGGTGATATCTGCCGCCAAATCTGGCAACATCGTGATGCTATAAAAGATTCCGCCTAAGTACGTCAGTGGTGTGATGACAAAGGTATTAAGCACCTGCAGTTGCTCAAACCCTTCTGCCCACAGTGCTACGATGATTCCTAGCATGGCAAAGATAGCCGCAATCGCGGACACGTACCCGACAAAGGCCAAAGGATTTACCAACTGCACTGCCCCAAACGCCACCCCCACCCCAAGGATCAAAGCCGCCACCATCAGCGCTCGCGCAATCGCGCTACTGACAAACCCGAGTAGCATCTCTAGGTATGAAAACGGCGAAATCAGCACCTCTTCAATTCCACGAGTAAAGCGCATGAAATATAAATTAGATGAAGCACTCGAAAACGAAGCGTTAATAATTGAGAGCATCAGTACCCCCGGAAAGACAAACGAGATATACGGAACTCCTGCAAAGTCATCGATCTTGGCCCCAATCACGGTTCCAAAAATAAAGATGTAAAGCGCAGCAGAAACCACCGGTGCAACCAGGGTTTGGATCGCTACCCGCATCGTACGCCTAACCTCGCGCCGCAACATTGTATATAGTCCAATTGTGTTCATAATCTATGAAAAGTTAAAAGAGAAAAGTAATGAGTGATTTTGTAGGGTAAGACTCGGCTTAGCGGCCCGGAGCGCCCGGAAAAATTACTTGTTGCTTTTCTTATCGTCTTGTCTGGTAATCTCAAGATACGCTTCCTCGACCGACTTCCCGCCTTTCATAAACTCTTCTTTAGTACCCTGCGACACTATCTTGCCGTGATTGATAATCCCGATTTCTTTACACAGATACTGAATCTCTTCGAGGTAGTGCGAAGTGAGGATGATGGTTTTACCGCGTTCGTTCATTTCTTTGAGGTATTCCCATAAGTCTTTGCGCTGCTCGACATCTACTCCAGCCGTCGGCTCATCGAGAATTAGTAGGTCTGGTGTGTGCACTAGGGCCCGCCCGAGCATTGCTCGACGCTTGAGTCCACCTGATAGTTTTTGAAACTTCACATCGCGGTGCTCTTGCAGATCAAATCGGTCGATCAGCTGCTCGATCCGTTCATCACGGACGGCTTTGGTGATTCCGTAGTAGCCGCCCATATAATCCATCAGCTGCGCTGGAGTCGAGAAAATATCAACGTTGAATTCTTGAGGCGAAAGCCCAACTTTAGTTCGGGCATTGCGGTAGTCTTTGACCACATCAACTCCGTCAACCGTAATCGTACCCGTGGTTGGCTGTGCGATCCCAGTAATACAGTGAATGATCGTAGACTTCCCCGCCCCATTTGGACCAAGCAACCCATAGAAAGCACCGCGTTTGACGGTCAATGAAATGTTATCGACCGCGGTCTTGGCATCTTTTCCTTTCCCATAGACCTTTACCAGGTCTTTTATTTCTAGCATTGGTGTAGACATATCGTGACAGTATACACCCGAGCAAAAATAGATAAAGAAAAAGCCGTACAGTATTCACTGTACGGCTAATTGTATTCCTGTTTTGGCTTCGTAAGCAACAAATAAAGTTGCGATCACATGCTGCATTCCAGGCCACTCTGCATCAAAACTATTCACCTCCCGATCTAGCAAAACCCTTTCCCGAGCGACAGAGTATGCTTCACATGCAAGCTGGTCTGATGTAAGGTCGTAGCGTTTGCCGTTAACCTCATTGATACAGTGACCCCAAAATTTCGGCTCACCAGGCAACACAAGCGAGGGCTTAAGAGTCTGGTAGATAAGAATTCCACCAAACAAAGCTTTAAACAGTCTAGTTGTTGGATGGCACTGCATATATGAAGGCATCTTGGGTGTCCAGCCTTCTGGATGGCCTGATGACTCTCGAGACCAAATAAGCGGCAGTATGTCTGCAAGTTCAGCGATTTGTACATCGACGTGCGGTGTTTTTATAAGAACAGTGTGTGACACGGCACCTCCCTTTGCTTTTTGTCAATTTATCTGTATTATGTATATAAAATATGAAAAGTCAAGAAGAACAGTGGTTGCTGAAAGAAAAATACAACGGAGAGAAAACTGAGGATTTTTTTGCTGACTGTAAGGCGCTGGCGCTGGGGACTCCTCTTGGATACCTGATTGGTCAGGTGCCCTTTTTGGACTGCACTATTCATCTAGACAATCATCCATTGATACCACGAGTAGAGACCGAGTTTTGGGTCGAGTTGGCAATTGCGGCAATCAAAGAGAGTCAGCATTTGCAGCCAGCTCTGTCTGGAGACCCGTCGGGCTCGAGCCTAGCGCAGTCGCGACTATGCGAGGGTGGGTTCGGCTGGGGCACGCAAGGAGCGACGGAGTCTGGATCGAGCCCGACGGGTCGCACTCCCCACATCCTTGACCTCTGTGCTGGCAGTGGTTGTATCGGGGTGGCAGTTGCGTATGCAGTACCAGAAGCCCAAGTTGACTTTGCTGAACTCAACGCCCGACTCATCCCAACCATTAGTACAAATTGTAAGGCTAACGGAGTTGCACACGATCGCTGCACCACCTATCACTCCAACCTATTTGAGGCTATCCCAGCTGGGACTACGTATGACTTTATCCTCAGTAATCCACCCTATATCGATCCGGCAATCGACCGAGCTACCGAATCAGTCAAATCCCACGAACCGCACCTGGCCCTCTATGGTGGTGAAGGCGGCATAGAAATAATCGAGCAATTAATCACAGCTGCTCCAGATCACCTCGTGCCCGGTGGGCAACTATGGATCGAACACGAGCCCGAGCAAGCTGCTGCGATCAATGATATCACCCGGGCGCACAACTTTGCTGCTACTAACCACCCAGATCAGTATGATGTAGTTCGTTATTCCATCTTGGTGCTACAATAAAGTCATGCCTCCTTCTAGCGTGCAGTTCACTCCCCCAATCGAATCCATGCCGTCACTTGGTGACGGAGTCGTATTTATATTTTATGCCATTGCAGCAATCTACCTGATCTTTACCGCAATCTTGCACTATCACTGGCAGCAGTACGGAACCAACGTCAAGGTAAATTGGATTACCGGAGTTGCCTACCTAGCAACGACTGTGCCCTTGATGTTTATTATGACGATTCTGGCTTTCACTATCTAACGTATGTTGTTTGAAAAAATAAAACTTGAACCTGGTGAAGAGGTCCTCGCTACTGTCCGCAAGCACTGGTTTGTAATCACTGCTGAGTTATTTGGGACATTCTTTTTAGTACTGTTTCCGTTTCTGGTTTTATTTGGACTAGCACTATTTCCAGATGTACTACCAGTAATTGGAGTAAATCTGATGGAGTACGCCGGCGTGGTGGGATTCTTTATCTGTGTTTGGCTGGTGCTATCGCTACTAGGTGGGTTTGCTATCTGGACCCACTACTACCTCGACCTTTGGGTAGTGACCGACCGACGGATTATCTTGGTCGACCAAGTGCACTTCTTTAGTCGTAACGTCAGCGTGTTTCGCTTGGAGCGAATGCAAGACATTGAATACAAGGTCACGGGTATTATTCCCACCTTACTTAACTTTGGCACCCTCAAAGCCCAGACCGCCGGTGCCCATGAAAGCAACTTTAACTCCACCGGCCTACCCGACCCGCGCGGCCTACAAGCCAAGATCCAACAAGCCATGGACGCCCGCATGCAAGCCCTGCATGTTACCCCCGATGAACTGATGCGTTAATTCTTTACAATAGAAGACTGGCGAAAAATCCTGTGGATTTTTCGCCAGTCTTCCCGTACAATCACCACTATGTCAGAACCACTTTCTACTCAATCATACAAAGGCGTACGAGACTTTTATCCAAGCGAAATGGCCGTGCAGCGGTATATTTTTGATATGTGGAGCGAGACCGCGCAGCGGTTTGGCTTCGAACGCTATGACGCATCGGTACTTGAGCCGGCCGCTCTCTATAAAGCCAAAGGGGCCGAGAATGCTGAGATGGTCAATGACCAAACCTACACCTTTACCGACCGCGGTGATCGCGAGGTCACCCTACGCCCAGAAATGACCCCAACCGTTGCTCGTATGATCGCCGGTAAGCGGCGTGAGCTGTCGTACCCGGTGCGCTGGTACTCAATCCCTAATCTCTTCCGCTATGAGCGCGCGCAACGTGGCCGACTGCGCGAGCACTGGCAACTCAACGCCGATATTTTTGGCTCAAACCACTTCACGACTGACGTCGAAGTCATTCAGCTAGCACATCAGATTTTCCTTGATTTTGGTGCAACTGAAGACATGTTCGAGATCCTGATCAACAACCGAGCTACCATGCAACACGCGTATGCAGCGGTAGGAATTACTGATGCTGACACCGTGGCGGCTGTCACTCGCCTCAACGACCGCAAAGATAAAATCTCTGAGGAAGAATACCTCAGCGCACTTACCGAGATCACTTCTGACGCCGAGCTAGCGCAAACCGTTAAAACCATGATCGAATCGACCGATCCAGGCGATAACCTGGTAGTGGCGACCCTCAAAGAACTGGGTATCAACAACGTCCGAATCGACCGCTCGCTCGCTCGCGGATTTGACTACTACACCGGCACAATCTTTGAAATCAAAGACACGCACCCAGACAACAATCGTTCGCTCCTGGGCGGCGGTCGCTACGACAACCTGACCGGTCTGTTTGGTGGTGATCCTATTTCTGGTATTGGGTTTGGTTTTGGTGATGTAACAATGAGAGACTTTTTGCTTACCCACGGTTTGATGCCAGAGGAAGTGACCTACACCTCGGCAGCGCTGGCGCTACTGCCCATAAGCGCAGACCAAAATCTAGCGGCACTGAAAATTGCCCAAGACATCCGTGCCACTGGACTATCGTGCAGTGTCGACAATAGCGACCGAAAGATTGGTAAAAAGATTACTGCGGCGGCTGAAGCCAAAGTTATCTACTCAATCACTGTTGGTTCCGAAGAGATTGCTTCAGGCACCTACACCATGAAGCACCTCGAATCAGGCAACGAAACCTCTGGTACAATTGAGAAACTTATGACTCACCTCATTGAACTTAGTTAATCATGCGTTACGTTGTCTTTGACCTCGAAACCCAAAATATTTTCCAAGAAGTTGGCTCGAGTGATCCAACGGCTTTAGATATTTCGGTTGGCACCGTCTATGACTACGGGACCGAGAAGTACACCACGGTATCAATCGATAACCTGGATGACTTATGGCCGATTATAGAGCAGGCCGATGCGTTGGTAGGCTACAACAGCAACCACTTTGATATCCCGCTACTGAATAAGTACTACCCAGGAGACCTAACTCAAATTAAAAGTATCGATCTGCTCGAAGATATCAAAGCCTCACTCGGTCGACGATTACGCTTAGATAGTATTGCGCAAGCCACCCTGGGAGCCAAAAAATCTGCTGATGGACTACAAGCGGTACGCTGGTGGCGTGAAGGTAAGGTGAAGGAAATAATGAAGTACTGCGAACAAGACGTCAAAGTCACCAAAGATATTTTTGAATACGCTCGCAAGCACGGTCACGTTAAATTCAAAGACGGCCACCGCAAAAAAGAAATCCCCCTCAACATCGCCCACTGGGAAGAAAAAGAAGACAGCGCGATGACGCACAGTCTGCTTTTCTAACTAATAAATAAGAACGCCGCGCAATCCAAATTGGATGCGCGGCGGTTTGTTATGACAATAAATGACAAACTGACAGGTGCTCATCAGGACCATTCCAGAGCGCAAAATTTTGCCGCTTAAGAAAGTCGTCACGAATGACGATGATGTCATCCCAGCCGTCACCCGCGAGGTACGATTCGGAAAATGATTCTCCAAACTCAACCACTTTGTCGTCTTTGAAATCATACTCCATACCACCCCTGTCGTCAGGCAGGACCATGATACAACTGCCAGACGACGAATCATCGAGCTGATGCAAACAAGAGATGACCACCCCATCGCACCGCTGCTCGGTTACGGAGACATATGACTGCTCTTGGGCTTGAGTCACCAACGGAATGGCGGCTGACAAGATTGCGAAAAAGATCTGCTTCATTTTTGCCTCGTTTTTTGTTTGTTTGTACTAGCTACATTATACAAACTTTATTGCTAAAGTCAACCTTGAGATATCAGCGCTACGTACCCTACAAAGCCGGCGAGGATGATGCCGTACCAGACAAATGGCCACAAGGTGTACTTGCGGATGAACGCCAAGAAGAAGTGGATCACCACCATCGCTGTCACAAAAGCTACACCTGCCCCGACCGAAATCAACACCCAATCTACACTTCCCTCTTCTTGCATCAGATCAAGAGTCATTTTGGTTCCCACTCCGAGCGTGATCGGAATCGCTAAGAGAAATGAAAAGCGCGTCGCCTCTATACGAGTCAGACCAACCAACATACCTCCGGCAATCGTGGCGCCTGATCGTGACATTCCCGGCAATAGCGCGAGCATTTGAAACAAACCTACCTGCAACCCGCGTTTCAGGGTGATGCGGCCGCGTGGTGGCGAAACCGAGTAGCGCCACTCCGCGTACAGAAAGAACAGTGACGCGAAAAACAAAATCACTGCCACCACGGTTGCGGTACGTAAATACGTCGACACAACTGGCTCGAGCAGCACGCCAACCACTACCGCCGGAACAGTACCAATCAGCAATGCGTATAGGAGCGTCATGTCTTTTTCTTCAACCGGCAGCCGACTTAGTCGCCGCATAGCCACTTGCAACAAGCGCAACAGGTCTTGTCTAAAATAAATCATCACAGCAGCTGTGGTCGCAAAGTGCAAAATCGCATCAATCGCCAGTGCATTAACTCCATCTATAACCAGCAATTCCCGCACCAAGACCAAGTGTCCGGTAGATGAAATTGGTAAAAACTCAGTGACTCCTTGGACAAACCCCAGGATAATAACGTCTAATAGTTCCATTAGAGCGAGTATAGCACGGCTAATTGCATGATATACTGATTTTGTAACCAAGTAATTAGAACGTTATTTATGGAACCTAACACGCAACAAGAATCATCAGCCGCAATCCCACTAGCAATCGTTATTGGCTTTGCCATGATCGCCGTTGCTATATTTTTTACTAGTGGCAGCAATGAGCCAGCACCGGTGGCACAAGCCCCGGCTGCAGCACCGGCAGCTGCCAGCACCATTCGAGCTGTCTCTGAGAATGACTACATCCTCGGGAATCCCAATGCCCCAATCGTCATGATTGAGTATTCTGACTACGACTGCCCGTTTTGTAAGCAGTTTCATGTCACCATGCATCAGATCCTTGATGAGTATGGTGTGACTGGTCGCCTAGCGTGGGTGTACCGACAATTCCCGCTAGTTGACCTCCACCCAAATGCAACGAATTTAAGTGAAGCGGCCCTTTGTGTCGGTGACCTGGGCGGAAACACCGCTTTTTGGACCTTTTCCGATATCATTTTTGAAAGTCGACAAGACTCTGAATTCACTAACATCACCAAGCTACCGGAATTTGCAGTAGCAGCTGGTGTAGACCGCGGACTATTTAATGACTGCGTCGCCAGTGACCGGATGCTTGATGACCTCAAAGCAGACATGGCCGATGGTCTAGCGGCTGGAGCCCAGGGTACTCCGTATACAGTTATCAAAGTTGGTAACCAGCAGGCTGTCATCAATGGTGCTCAGCCATACGATACTGTAAAAGGAATCGTGGAAAATCTCTTCGAACAGCTAGACGGCACCTTTGATCCAGCCGAAGCTGCGGCGGCTGAAACATCTACCGTGCAGTAAACGAACTACCTCAACAGGTGACAATAGTCGCACTCTGCTGGCTCGCACGTTTGTGTGAGCCAGCTTCCGTTTACGAGTGCCTGGGCCGCTGCGATAATTTCCTGCTTAAGCGCCTGCACCTCTTCTTTGGTGACCTCAAAGGTTTCTTCTTTGAGATTTCCGGCTGCTGCTGATTCCACAAAGGACAATACGCCGGTGTGACAGTGGTAGCGCTCATCATCATAGAGCTCGAGTAGTAGTGCATAGAATACCAACTGGCGCTTGTACGATCCGTCTGAAGACTGAGTGTTTCCTTCAATCACGTTACGTGATTTTGGCTTACCAGTTTTATAATCAACTACTTGCTGCAAGTTGCCTTTAGCATCAAAATCAAGCCGATCGAGATTACCCTTGAGCGGAATACTTGGGATGGCTGGGTCGCCGGTCTCTAGCTCGACAGAGATTGAGAATTCTTCTTCGGTTTTAGCTGGCAGACGTTGCGCGAGCGTTGAGACATACGGCAGGATGATTTCCAGCCCCCTGGCGTGTAGCTCGGTGTACTCGAGAGTATTTAGTGGCATCGTCGCTAGCGACTGCTCTAGCCAAGTCAGTAGTTGCTGATCGGTTGGTAGCGTTCCTGTTTTAGTGTGTGCAGCAGTTGCTCGCTGCAGAACGGCGTGCACCGCCGTTCCAAACAACAGGTGAGTAGGTTGGGTCTGTGGGATTCGTAATAAGTTTTTAAAGTAATACTCCCACGGACTACGCAGATAATTATTGAGCGAGGTAGCCGAGAAGCCGCGCACCTTAAAGAGCTCTGCGATAAACGCTGGATCGACGGTGTTCTTAACTGGTGGTGTCTTGATGGCTGCCAAGGGATCAAACGACTTGGTTTCGCTGTCAGTTGGGACCGACTCCAATAACGTAGTGTTAATTTCAGACAACAGTCGTGATACTGACAACGGCTTGCCATCAGCATTGAGCTCACTAGAACTGAGATACAGCGTACGTTTTGCTCGTGTCATTAGCACGTATAACAAACGCTTTTCGTCATCCTGGGCGTCAGCGGCCACAGGTACGGATCGCGGAATCTTAAACAGCTCACGGCGCGCTTTGCCACCCCACACCGAGTCAATCAGGTGCGGAGCTACCACGACCTCAAATTCGAGCCCTTTTGATTTATGGGCCGTCATAACCTGCACAGCATTCATGTCAGTTGAAACAAAGGGAGCGGATAACGAGAGGTTGTACGAGCGTCGCTGCGCCAGGACTTCGGTTATTTGGGACAGCAACACTTTTTTATCACGCTTAACCAGCTCTTCTACTTCGTCATAGAGGCGGCGAATAATCCGCGCTGCTCCGTAGGGGTCGGTTTGTAGTGCGTATTCTTTGAGACCACTTTCATCTAGCAGTTGAGCTAGTATTTGATGTGGTGCTTCAATCCCGTTTTTGTCTCGTGCATGTTGCAGTACCTCGCCAATCCGCTGTACCGCAGCGACATCTGCCACTTTGATTGCTTCTAACCGGTCAGCTGATGCTACTAGTTCACTTAGTTTCTGGGTATAGTTTTGCGCAGCGCAGACCTTGGCGATATCGGTTGGTGACACTCCCCAGTACGAACCATGCAAGACGGTGAACAATGCTCCCTCATCGCTACTTGAGACCGCTCGCAGTAGCTGCTCGATAGTGTGCGTAATCGGGTGATGTAATATATCGCTCTCGGCTGAGGCAACAGCACTGATACCAGCCGCCCTCAGAGCGGCGCTGAGGTCCTCTGCTTCACGGTTGCTACGAACGATTACTGCAATGTCTTCTGGAGCCACACCGTTTGTTATCTCCTGCCCGATTGTCTCTACTACCCAACTATCTTCGACTGCCTGATGGGTAAATTCCCGAACCGTAACCGACGAATCTGGGACAGCAGCTGCAGTTAGCGGAATTCGCAGCTTGGTCAATGGACCCTCATCGACCGCTACCAAATCATGACTAGCATCGAGAATGGCTTGTCCCGAGCGATAATTTTCTGTCAGGGAAATTACAGTGGTGTTTTTGAAGTGGGTTTCAAAGTATAAAAAGTTCTCGAGCGATGCTCCTTGAAAACGGAAGATAGCTTGCTTCTCGTCCCCTACAACAAAAATATTGGGTGACTCATGGTAGTTGGCGAGTAGTTCTAAAATTCGGTTTTGTGAGCCGTTTACATCTTGATGTTCATCAGCCAACATATACTGGAAGCGTTCTTGCAGATCGCGCAGCATATCTTCGTTTTGTGACAACGCATCAACTGTCTCGACAATCATATCGTCAAAGTCGTATAACCGGCGATCTCGTAATGCCGTTTCGTACAGTCGATACACTTGAAGCAAGGCTCGGTTTTTATCAATCGATTTAACTGCGTCTTTGTATTCGCCACGTTCCTTGCCCTTGTGGGCACCCTTCTCATGAAACTGTTCGATCTCGAGCAGGGCTTTTTCTTGCTCTGTAACGAGTTCATTTAGTCGGTCCGAGGTGATGTATTCCCGCTTGAGCTCGCTCAACATCCCCATCAATGGTTTGACGTAATATTCAGGATTCCCACTGGGTCGCAGCGTCTTAAGTGAACCATCAGTCAAGATCGCTTCGATGATTTGAATTTTATCGATATCTGTTGCCGGCTGCCCGCCAACAATTTGCGGGTACGCGTCTGGATACCGAGCGATAAGCTTTTGCGCAAAGGCATGAAAAGTAGCAATCTCTACCCGATACGCCGCTGTACCAATATAGCCCAACAGCCGCTTACGCATCGCCTTGGCACCAGATTCGGTAAAGGTCAGGGCAATGATGCTTTCTGGTGCGGTATCAGTCTGGAGCAAAATGTTCGCAATCCGGAGGGTAAGGATCTGCGTCTTACCTGTCCCTGGCCCGGCAATCACCATCACCGGCCCGTCGATAGTATCGACTGCTTGTTTTTGTGCTGTATTGAGTTGCTTGTAAGCCTGAGTAAACGCCGCTGAGGTAAGAGATTCTGACATACCGACAGTATACCAAAAACCTAACCGACCACTAATCTTTCACCATATATCACCTCCTGCCGACGAACAAACCCCGGCTGATAAGCTGGGGTTTGTTCGGATATAATTGAAACTAAGTAACGAGATGAGATGCGCGGCGGGCAAGAAAAATAATTGGAGACGTACTAGTGGTACGGTGACGATTATTTTTCGCAGACCAACAAAGCAGATCGCTCGTTAATAAGATTTCAAACGACGAGCCTTTTCGTGCTGACGGATTTTCTCTAGCGCCTTAGCTTCGATTTGGCGGATACGTTCTCGGGTTACACCAAACTCTTTCCCTACTTCTTCAAGCGTATGATAGGTGCCATCGAGCAAGCCGTGCCGCATTTCGAGAATTTTTCGTTCTTTATCTGAGAGCGTATCAAGAATTTCTGTGATTTGGTCGGTCAGGATGCTATGTGAGACTTCCTGATCTGGTGATGTTATCTTGTCGTCAGCGATAAAGTCTGATAGTCGCGACCGATCGTCGTCGTCACCAACTGGTAGCTCGAGCGAAATAGTGTCTTGCGAGATCTTTTCGATCTGATAGATCTTTTCTACCTCTACCTGCATTTCGGTGGCGATTTCTTCTGGCATTGGGTCTCGACCGAGGTCTTGTGCTAGACGGCGTGAGACTTGCTTGTACTTGGCCATGGTTTCAACCATGTGCACCGGAATACGAATCGTCCGTGACTGGTCAGCGAGCGCCCGAGTAATTGCTTGGCGAATCCACCACGTCGCATAAGTAGAAAACTTGAATCCCTTAAGGTAGTCAAACTTATCTACCGCCTTAAACAATCCCAAGTTCCCTTCTTGGATCAGATCGAGCAGTGTGAGGTCAGGTGATCGACCAACGTATTTCTTGGCAATCGAAACCACTAGACGCAGGTTGGCGCGCGCGAGCAAGTTGCGCGCTTCTTCGTCTCCTTCCTCGATTCGTTTAGCAAGCACCTTTTCTTCGTGCGCATTCAAGAGTGGATACTGGCCAATTTCGCGGAGGTACATTTGGATTGAATCGTACCCACTGTCGCTCCGTTTAAAGGCATTTTTCTTGGCGAGAACTTCTGTGCTTGGATCATCTCCCAGCATACCGCCACTTTGCAGTACATCGATCCCAGCGATCCCAAACTTTTCGTATAGCCCATCGAGCATTTCAATATTATTTTCAACTTCTGGGAAAGACCGCAAGAGTTCGTCGTAGGTCACATAGCCACGCTCTTTACCCAGCTGCATCAAATCTTTTGATTTGGCATCAAAAATCCGCTCAGCTTTGCTGCGCTTTACTTGTGGTACTTCTGGCTTTTTTGGTCCGGCTTTTTTGGCGGCTACTTCTTTGGCAGCATCACTAGCCGCTTTACGTGAAGCGGCTTTTTTAATATCGGTGACTGACGGCTTCCGCCCCAGGGCGCCCTCTCTGCCTCCGGTATTCACCTTGTTCTTTACTACTGGCTCTACTTTGGGGGTTATTTTGGTGGTCGAAGCTTTGGTTGTTGGAGCTTTTTTTGTGACCTTTTTTGTGGTTTTAGGAGCAGTTTTTTTGACCGCTTTTTTGACGTCTTTTTTTGTTGTGGCCTTCTTTTTGGTGGTTGCCATGTGACCAGTACTATACAGAAGTATGGCCAAATGTCTAGCCCGTTTCACCAAAGATTTCGACTGTCAATAGCGGCTTACGCAACAACTCTTGAACTGTCTGAATAGTAGTTAGATGTTCGAGCGACGCAGCTGTATCTTGATTTTGTTCTGCGGCCTGCATCTGGGCTCGCAGGGCGGTGAGCTTTTGCTGTAATAATTTCGTGCGTAGCAGATTAAGTTTGGACACCACATCTTCCTGTAACGCTAACTTAGGCATTTTTTCAATCTGGTTCTCTAAACTAAAGCTAAGCTCGGCTGCTTCTGATTCTGAGATAGTAAAGGCGTGCTCTGGGACGTGTAGCTCTAGCTGCGCTTCTATCACATCCACTACCGAAGCATCAGCCACCAAAGCCATAGCAGTCAGGTATAAAAATGATGACCGAGCGCTGTCAGTTTTTATCTGACTAACTGGAGCCGTCGATTCTTGTACATCTGGATTAGTAACGGTGGCAGGCTGCAGCTTGTACTCATCACGCAATCTATCAACCTCAAAGCGAATTGCTTCGTTGGTGCTGCCAATTTCCTTGGCAACTATACTGACAAAGTGCTCTTGATCCATTCGATTTGGCAGCAGCAAAATAAACGGCAATATTTCATCTCGTGCCTTCAGCTTGAGCGTTCGTACGTCGTCCTCAGAACGTTTGAGTACGTGTAGCAGAAACTCAATCACATGCACCGACTTGCCGACCAACTTTTTAAACTGAGTCAGGTCTGATTGGATTAAATCGGCCGGATCTTTACCTTCGGGTAGCTCGACCACCTTAACGTCCATCCCTCTTGATAACATCAATTCTGCACCCTTTTTCATAGCCGCGATCCCTGCCCGGTCGGCATCAAGGGCTAGCACGACTTTTTCTGACAGCCGCTGCAAGAGCTGGGTGTGATGTAAGGTTAAGGCAGTTCCAGACACGGCAACGGTATTATGATACCCAGCCTGATGGCACATCACCACATCAAACTGCCCTTCCACAATGAGTGAAAAGCCCAGCGACCTAATCCCTGTCTTGGCTTTATCATAACCAAACAGTAGCTCTGACTTTTTATACAGCGCAGTCTCTGGAGAGTTGACGTATTTGGGTGCCTTATCATCTGGATGCAAGATACGCCCCGAGAACGCCACCGGCTTGCCTCCACTATCATTCATCGGAAAGACAATTCGATCACGAAAGACATCAAACGGTTCTTTGCCCCCATCAGTTTGTTTGATCAGACCAACCGCTAGTAATTCTTCGACAGTGTATTGCTTGGCTTCTAGCGCATCTTTGACTTCGCGCCAGCCACCTTTTGGTGGACCTGGGGCATACCCAATTTTCCAAGCCGCCACCGTTTGAGCGGTGACACCACGGTCTTTGAGGTACTGATACGCTTCGGTTTCTTTTTCTAACTCAGCTTGATAAAACTCTACTGAGGCCGCGAGTGCCGCATACCAACGCTCCCGCTGGGTGCGTTTTTTGGGATCTTCTTTGACGAGCTCTACTCCCGCCTTATCAGCCAGCTGCTTGAGAGCCTCCTTAAAATCAACCCCTTCCATCGCCTGGATAAAATTAAACATATCGCCCCCTTGTGAGGTTGAGAAGCAGTAGTACATCCCCCGGTCTGGCGAGACGTAAAATGATGGAGTCTTTTCGGCCGAGAATGGTGACTTCCCTTTATAGTTTTTCCCAGCTTTATGGAGCTCAACATACGGTGAAATAATATCCACAATACTCAATCGATCCTTAATTTGCTGTACCGCATCTGACATAGTAGAGACAGTATACCGCTAATCGCATATTAGAGCTAAATATTGACTACAGAACACAAAAAGTCGGCGCTTAAGCGCCGACTTTTTGTGTTCTTATCGAGAATTAGTCCTGATTCGCTTGCATCTCTTTGATCATTTCGTATTTTTTTGACCCCTTAAAGCCTGAACCGGCTGGAATCAATTTTCCGATGATCACGTTTTCCATCAGACCAGCGAGGTTGTCTTCACTACCGCGGACGGCAGCGTTGATCAGTACTCGGGTCGTGTTTTGGAATGACGCTGCTGAGAGGAATGACTTTCGTGTTAGTGAGGTTTCGGTGATACCCATGATCAATCGATCTCCCTTGGCGATAGCTTTTCCTTCGGCTTTTAGCTTGTCATTTTCTTCTTCGATGACCCATTCTTCTACTACTTCACCAGGAGTGAATTTTGATTCTCCTCGTTCGGTGATTTTCTTTCGTGACATCATCTGCTTGACGATCAGCTCGATGTGCTTGCGGGCGATTGTCACCCCTTGCAGTTCGTAGATCTTGTTCACTTCAGAAATGATGTAGTCCTGTGTGGTTTCTTGTCCAGCTAGTTTGAATAGTTCTGGTAGCAAGACAGATCCATCTGTCAGTAGTTGACCACGAGTTACCGTATCTCCTTTGCTAACAGCCTCTACTCGACGATAGTCAACGGTGTATTCAGTAGCATCTTTCTTCTTTGGTGCGTCTGGAGCGGTCATATCTGGCGCAACAACGATTATTCGCTCTCGTCCTTCAGTTCGCACATCAGTTACAACACCGGCGTACTTAGCGATCACAGCTGGGATCTTTGGTTGTCGTTTTTCAAACACTTCTTCTACTCGAGGAAGTCCCTGCGCTACGTCACCCTCAGTCGTCGCAGTACCAGCCTTGTGCTTGGTGTTCATCGTTAGCTGAGTACCTGGCTCTCCAATCGCTTGGGCAGCAATGGTTCCAACCGCTTCACCGATATCCACTAGTTGGTTGTTAGTGAGGTCGATTCCGTAACACTGCTGACATACTCCACGGAGTGTCGCACAGGTCATCGGTGAACGTACTTCCACTGATTCACAAGTAGTTGCTTCTACCGCTACGGCGTCGCGACGGCTTAGGAGGTGTCCTTTTTTGAAGATCACTACGCCCTTTGCATCAACCGCGTCGGCTGCCAGGATTCGTCCCTTGATGGCTTTAGAAAACGCAATTTCGATACCTGAAGCTGAGATTCGACTAATTACTGTTCCGGCTTTTGTCTTACAGTTGGCTTCGGTCACAATCGCATCTTGGGCAACCACAAAGAGTCGTCGAGTTAGGTACCCAGCCTTGGCAGTTTGGAGCGCCGTGTCGGCGAGTCCTTTTCGTGAACCGTGAGTAGTGTTGAAGTACTCCATTGGTGATAGTCCTTCCTTGAATGAAGAAATAACCGGGGCTTCAATCGTTTCACCTCGGGTGTTCAAGATCAGTCCCTTCATACCAGTCATCTGTGAGATTTGACGAATCGAACCTCGAGCACCAGACTTCCACATCGTGTAGGCAGAACCGTTCACTTCTAGCTGCTCTTCAACCTTGTTTTCAATAGCGTCCTTGGCCTTGATCCAGATAGCTGTCACTTGTCGTTTTCGTTCGTCTCGTGAGAGCAACCCTTCGTTAAAGTGTCCGAGTACTTCAAACTCTTCGACTCGAGCCGCCTCTACAATAGCTGGCTTTTCTAGTGGGACCACCACTTCATCAATTCCCCAGGTTGTTCCTGATTTGGTGGCAAATTTGAATCCGTTCTTTTTGATCTTGTCGACCATTTTTGGAACGATTTCGGTTCCTTGTTCATCGATCAAGTCGATGATGATTTGGAATAGCTCTCGCTGACCCAGTTGTTCGTTTACAAACGAGTGGTCGCTTGGTAGTACCGAGTTAAACAGTAGTCGACCAACCGTCGTTTCAAAGATTCCTCCTTCGTACTGTGAGTACTTGGCGGTATCAGTTGCGAGTACCTTGACCTTTGCGCGCAAGTCGATTACTTCGTAGTCGTAGGCGTTGATGGCATCGTTTGGTGAAGAAAACGCTTTACCTTCACCTTTGGCACCTTCGATTTCTCGTGTCATCCAGAAGGCTCCTAGAGCAATATCCTTGAATCCCTCAGATACTACTGGCTCGCTTGAACCAGGCTTGAGGATGTTGTTGTTAGCCGAGATGATCATCTTGGCTTCTAGTTGCGCTTCGTCAGATAGTGGTACGTGGACCGCCATCTGGTCACCATCGAAGTCAGCGTTAAAGGCTGTACATACTAGTGGGTGCACCTGGATCGCGTTACCTTCGATCAGAACCGGCCGGAAAGCCTGGATACCCTGACGGTGGAGTGTCGGTGCACGGTTTAGCATCACGTACTTCTTGTGTACGATATCGTCGAGGATAGCCCATACTTCTGGCACTCCGTCTTCGATCAAACGACCTGCACCACGAATGTTGTAGGCAAGCTCTTGCTTGAGTAGCTCGGCAATTACAAATGGTCGGAAAAGTTCCAGTGCCATATGCTTTGGTAGTCCACATTGGTCAAGCGCGAGGTCTGGTCCAATCACAATCACTGATCGTCCAGAGTAGTCCACTCGCTTTCCAAGTAGGTTCTGTCGGAAGTATCCTTGTTTACTCTTGAGGTAGTCAGAGAGTGACTTGAGTGGTCGACGTTGTGCCTGGCTCATTGAGGCATACGCCCCACCACCATGACGGATAGAGTTGTCGATTAGCGCATCGACCGCCTCTTGCATGATTCGCTTTTCGTTACGCAAGATCACATCTGGCGCTTGGATATCGATCAATTTCTTGAGTCGGTTGTTACGGTTGATTACTCGACGGTAGAGGTCGTTAAGGTCAGAAGACGCGTGTCGTCCTCCTTCGAGGGCAACCATCGGTCGAATAGCCGGTGGGACCACCGGAATTCGGGTGAGGAACAACCATTCTGGTCGAACACCAGCGTGTAGCATGCCGCGGATGAGGGTCAATCGCTTGTCGATCTTGAGTCGCTCCATTGCTCCGGCTTTGGTATATCGCTCTTCGAGCTCTTGAACCAAAGTTGTGAGGTCAATATTTTTAAATAGTTCGTAGATTGATTCTGCTCCAATCTTGGCTTCAAACAAGGTTGAATACTTGATTGAGAACTTGTGGAAGGTAGCTTCATCAAGCACTGTTCCTTGCTGGATAGACTTGATTTCTTTGGCAGTATCATCAGCTCGTGTCTTGAGAGCGTCGCGTGCTTCTTCGTTTTGCAGGGTCTTGAGCTTGGTTTTGTATTCGGTATCAAGCTCGTTCATGATGCGGGCTCGATCGCTTTCACTCACACTCGTGATGATGTAGCCGGCAAAGTAAATTACTTTTTCTACTGAAGAAGCTGTGATCCCGAGGATCATTGCAATTCGTGACGGTACTCCACGCAAGAACCAGATGTGTGACACCGGTACACACAAATCAATGTGTCCCATTCGATCACGTCGTACGATGGCTCGAGTGATTTCTACTCCACACTTTTCACAGATGATTCCTTTGTACCTTATTCCGCGGTACTTCTTACAACTACATTCGTAGTCTTCTACCGGACCAAAGATACGTTCGTCAAAGAGACCGTGCTTTTCAGGGCGCTGAGTTCGGTAGTTGATTGTTTCTGGTTTGGTGACTTCACCCCATGACCAATCAAGGATGGTTTCTGGGTCAGCCAACTTGAGTCCAACACTAGTGTAGTTGGTTGGGATCATTGGTGGCTTTTTGAAGTCAGTTTTTTTGAAGGTTGATTCGTTAGACATAAGCAATTATTACGCTGATTCAGCTTCCTGATAATTTCGTCGCGGTCGCTCTTCTCGTTCAAGTTTGACGTCGAGCGCTAGTCCACGCAGCTGGTTCAACAATACGTTGAAAGCGGCTGGTGTATGTGGATGACCGATTTTTTCACCGCGAACGATGGCGTCAAAGGCCGCAGATCGTCCGATGATATCGTCTGACTTGATGGTGAGCATTTCCCGCAATGTGTAGGCTGCTCCGTATCCAAGGAGTGCCCAGACTTCCATTTCTCCAAATCGCTGTCCACCAATTTGTGCCTTACCGCCAAGTGGTTGCTGGGTGATAAGAGA
>Ga0307933_1000702_pt1 | contig 30561 bp, 29 predicted proteins | sample OrgLakmetageno88_FD_201811 | JGI IMG/M metagenome (GOLD analysis project Ga0307933, IMG submission 201811) | Saline water microbial communities from Organic Lake, Antarctica - #88 | ecosystem: Environmental > Aquatic > Non-marine Saline and Alkaline > Saline | place: Antarctica: Organic Lake... | reverse complement strand
CTCGTTCTCATTAGTTTTATATCATTTTTATTAGTTATTTATTGCAGGGTGGAGCAGCCCGGTAGCTCGTCAGGCTCATAACCTGAAGGTCCTAGGTTCAAATCCTAGCCCTGCACCCAATTAAAGCCCTCGGTCATCTGACCGAGGGTTTTCTGTTTCAAGGACTTGCAACACGATGCAACCACTTGAAACGTTTTGAAACCAGATTTGGGACTTTAGGCGATTTGAACAACTTTGGGGCATTTTGAACAACTTTTTGAACAACTTTTCGGCATAGATCTGGAAAAGTTGAGCGTGTCTCACCATATTAATGCCTGTTTAGGTCACGACACCTTATTCTTGGACTTGGCTACAGTGTGTTAAAAAGATGAGCAGACTTGACCAAATTCTCGTACACTTCTGGAACTATGACAGCGATCAAATGATCATGACTTATACCAACCAATCGTGTTGCACTTCCTGTAGCTTTTAGTCTGATCCGTGGGTTCGTAAGATACTGTTTTCCGAGCTCCTGTTCGATGGCCTGATAAAGTTTGGCTCCTGAATTGTCGTTCAATAGGATTACATCGAGAGAAACCAGGTGATAACCGTCGATGTCATCCAATCGCCTGCTAGTTCTATAGTCATAAATTCCCTCTACCCCATGCGATATCCATTGTCCATGGCCATTATAATTAAATATATTAGCCCATTTTTTTGTGGTTTTCGCTCTGTCTCCAATCGCAGTAGAGACGTTCATCTTTAGGCGAAACTCTGAAAAGCTGCTGCACCCCGCCCATTTAGAGAACACGTCCTCAGGAGCCTGAAAAAAGATATAGGAATTAAGTGGATTTGAGCATAGTCCCCCATTGATATAATCTAGATCTAGACCTCGTGACACATATGAATAGCCGCCTTCTTCAAAGATCGCCAGATACCCAGCTCTGCCTGAAGTAGCGACATCCCAAAGTAGCTCCAAATTAATCGGCGTTTCCATATTCGCTCTTATTATAGTTCATGTTAAAGAAAACGTTATTAGATTTTTGTATAAATATCTTCATCGCTAATCTGAATTATCAAAAGGCCAGAGAACTTAGAATCGAAGATTCTCCCACTCTAGTCCCATCTCTACCTGCCGATCCATCCACTCAATATCCTCGCTGATCGCACCTACACAGGCATAAAGACGACGTTCAAAGCTCGGGAAGCCACTAAACTCCTGGTCGTAGAGGTAGTCTGATAGACCCCGAGTAGCTTTCTTTAGTTGCCAATCTGCTTTGAGGAGTTGGAAGAACAGCACTCCTTTCATTGGCAGCCGATGAAGGTTGCCGCCTAGAATATCCCGCAGCATTTCTTTTCGCAACCGACGATGGATTGTCATCACATAGAGGAAGCGCGAGAGTGTCATTTGATTGGCGTGTTCTTGATCTAGTTGATTCATACTTATACTTGGAGTTTCAGGCGAAGCCTGGTTCTTAGGGCGAGATCGTCTCCAATTTCCCGATTGCTTCCAACAGTGCCTTCGATGCCCATTCTGTATTCTTGCTGATTAACTCCCAATTTTTACCTTGAAGCATAGCTTCGAGCGCCTCCAAGTTTTGTATGAGTCCAGGCTGTGACTCGCTAGGGGGCACTCCGAGCTTTGTGAGAGCCCCCATCTTACTTTCAAAGCTGCGCTGCAAGTCCTCGTGTTCAGGCTTAAGGTAATGCTTCAGGATCATTGCCTCAGATGTATGCCCCGAGACTAGACAGATGTGGGCCGTAGGCACACCGCTCTGAACGGCTAGTGTGATCCAGGTAGTTCGGAGAGCAGCGAAATCATAGACGGAGGCTTTTCTTAGACCGTGCTTACGTTTGACGGTCCGTTCGAAGGATTCGTCATCGGCAAAAACTTTCTCAATCGTTCGAACGAGCCTGTTACTTACCGAGTCAGGTGCAGAGCGATATTTTTGAGCTACCAACGGGAAAATAAAACCAGATTTTTTCGGCTTAAGCTGGAGCAGCGCTTCCCTAAATGGTGGAAACATTGGGATCCAAATCTTTTCCGCAGTCTTAAGCACAGTTCGTTCGCCTGAAGTCGATTCGGCGGTCACCCCAAGTTTACCAGATTTCAGATCTACTTCCTCCCATCGCAATGTGCAGCAGTCACCCTCTCTCATCCCCGTGAAAAGTCCGGCCAAAATAATACCTCCGATGTCATCCAGATTTCGCATGCAGTACTTGTAGATCTGAGCTACCTGTTCCTCGTTGAAGGCTTTGCGATTGATCGTGTCATCGGGGAACTTATCTATTCCATCAAATGGATTTACCGTATTTCCGATTTTGCCTTTCAGACGGTTGAAAACGGACTTCAGGCTAGTGATTTTCTTATTACAGGTCCCTCCTGTGCATTTCCGTTTCCACTCAGACTGGATGTAAGCATCTGCGTCATTAGCTTCTATCTCGAATGCATATTGTAGTTTTGGTTTTCGTTCCTTACAGAAAGCGATCAGCTTATTGATCTCATTTACAATCTGCCCTCCATGCGAACTTTTCTCATCGTAGTTAGCTCCTGCTCTAGCCTTTTTACTTTTCCTCGGGAGTTTAAGCCATTCGTCTGCAATCTCATCTACGTGCAAAAATTCTGAACCGCTTGTCTGGTTCTCTCCCTTCTTGGATTGCTTCATCCGCTCACCAAAACGTTTTATAGCCTTAGTCGCCTCGGGAAAAGACAGACCTTCGAGTTCCTTTAGTAGTGGATCCAAGCGCTTCTCGGCTTCCCACATTGAACGCTTGTATTCTTCGTCGCCTGTATCGCCTCGATGTTTTGGGGGCTTACCTCTAACTTCCACGTCTAGAGGGACTGGTTTGTATTTACCGTTGATCTTAACTTTGCCGTAAAACCACTTGGATCGAGGGAGACGATGTTGAACTAGAGCTGCCATGATTTTTAGTTCAACCGTCCCGCTTTGAATTTCCTGACTTGGGCTAGGGAGTATTGTGGATTCCCATCTCTATACCCCGACAGCAGTTTCTCTTGGAGTTCAGGATTTCTTTTGAAAAGCCTCCATATCGTATGGCGACTTTTCCTAAGCTCTTGAGTAAGATCCTTCATAGAAAGAAGTTTGTCTTCTTCTCCGACGTGTATGGCTACCTCATCACCTCGGTCCTCAAGGATTCTGAAGACCAGGTCGATTTTCTCTTCGTTCACATGGGGCAGTGCAAGCAACAGTGCTCGCATCGCATGCGCCAGCGAATCGGGAATACCCCGATACGTTGAATTTTGCTCCTCATGTGACTTTGACATGAGTATATTATTACAAAAAAAATATTTTATGAACGGTAGATTTTGGATTACCTATATCTTTTTTAGATTTCTATCCCCTTATCTGAATCGGTCTAATACTTATCCGGAAGAATCATTGTCGTCGATGACCTATCTGCCTCAGTAATTAGCCAAACTTTCTGACCACTTAAATGAGCTGTGTGTAAGCTCAAGATTCGAAAGCCCATCGTAAGTCCGATCATATTTTGCATGCGGTCTTCCTTTGGGGTCTCTTCCCAAGATCCGATTTGGTGCCTTAGTAGAAACGTCGACCTTTCTTCTTCGGTAGTCACCGATATTACAGATGGTGTCGCCAAAATATTTCCATGTGGAAATAGAGGTGTATTCATTTCATCTTTCATCTCTAATTATTTTGTCCGAAGCCTACGAAGCCCGTGAAAATCAAGGTGCTCATCTCGGTCAAGGACGATGCAATGATTTAGCTCCTGCATGATTCTCTCCCAGGACCTAGTCACCAAGTGACAAAGCTTTCGCGTTTTCTTCTTTGGGTACTTATGGTGCCAATGTAGACGAGTCGCATCCCACTCCCATCGGCCTGTTCGTTGAAAATAGCGCCACTGTTTTATCAGCCTTAGTTTAGGCATATTCTCAGCGCGCTTCCTCGCTTTTCTCTCAGCTTCTTTTTTTCGGATCTTCTCAGGTGTCTTCATTTTGAACCTCCTTCCTTGAGAGAGATTTCAAAGTGAAGACGGGCGGACCGTGCATACTCATCATCGACCAGCGAATTTCCTGCGCCAACGATGTCCTCAACTTCCCATTTTTGGGTGAAGCGGTTACGGGATATTAATACGATAATCGTGTCTTCGTAACTAGTACGCCTTGATATATACAAAGCACAGTCGCCCGTCATGCAGCGCCAGTGATAGGTCTCCGCGCAGTTGTGATACTGCAAACTGAGATGGGATAGCTCATCCGAATCAGATACCCAACGCCAACCCGTGCACGGGCTAACTGGTGGTGCAGGATAAACAGTATGTTGCAACGTGCCTGCCTTTATTGCCTGCTCTTCGGTGCGCTGCCTGATCTCTCTAAGATGCTCCATACTGCGGATTTTTTGCCAAGTCCAGCTCGGCAGGCGCATACCACGCCGCATCTGGCAGATTGCTTCGATATGTTCGCAGACTTCGGTCGAATAATGATAGTTCTCCTCAACTTCCTCAGCCGCAACGTGCAGAATACTCGGGCATTCTCTAGCCAATTCCCAGTGATTAAAAGAGGTCAGCATAACACCAAAATTAACTTTTGGAACGTGTGTCAGCAGTCTGCGCATTCCAGGTTTTCGCCAACCACTAATGGCAATATCTAGGAAGCCATGAGCAGTCAGGCCGACATCAGTGAAATGACGTAGGTAGCGCGCCAAGTCACTGCCGTATCCGATCTGCTGGCAAATCTCCTTCTCATCACGCCCCAAATATTTTCCAAAATAGGAAGGCTCCCACAACGCGTTGCTTGCCACTTCTCTCGCAAGCAGAGCTACCAAGGCGGGGTTTGATTTACAAAGTAGTATAAATGCCTCTGGGTAAACCTCCGCAATTTGCACCAATTCGACCGGCCAGTGCGGGAGATGAAAGATAGCCGTCAGGACTGCCCTTGGAATGGTTTTCACTAGCCGTTCAATTGGCGGTGCACTCACTGGCTCTGATGGGCCACCTGATGGATTTCCGTAGTGACGCATGACTGGCAATAGAAACAAGGGTTGAGCCTGGCCGTTGTAGCTGGCTCGCTCACAACCTGTGACGGCGAAGCCGCTGGGGTGGCCCCAGGGGCGGATGGTTTCGTGGAAGTCTGCACCATTTATGGTGACGCAGCCGTCCGAGCTAGTAGTAAAAATGGGATCTATTTTGCTTATTTGATTCATAGCAATTTTTAGTTCCCAAGGGTTCATCGGCCCAAGTTTCGGAGACTCTCAGCTTGCGCGGCTTCGATCACTGGGTGCAGAGAGGTCAGCATCCAGTCTTGCGTCCAAGCGATCAGCGGGACTTGCAGGCGTGCGCAGATTTCGAGGGGCGTGCACCATGCGGTAATTTCACGAATTCTGTTCCAGTCAGTATTGCTGCCGCGCATGCCTGACCATTGGTGCCACCCCTTGCTCCATGTTTGATCGAAAACGGCCATCGTTTCTCTTATGTCGTCGATCAGCTCGTTAGTTTCTACATCATGAGCTGATGCAAGGAACTCCTCCTGGACTTCTGGGCTTAGGCATTTCGCGGCCAGCAAATGCCACATGGAATAGCCGCAAATCTCAAGGCAGGGTTTGGCTCCTACAGACAAACGCCCGGCATACTGTCCGTGAGTGAGGCTCACTGATTCATTTTGCCAGTCTGGATTATATCCCCAGATGTCATTCATCTTCGCCTCCTTCCAGATATTGCGATATTCGCAATTCGTTAATCTCCTCGATCAACTGGAGCGCTGCTCTCGCATCACTGTCCACTAATGGGCAGTCGCAGCTTAGAGCGATTAGCCTTGTCAAGTCTGCGTCAATCCGAGCTAGGGTATCATTGACTTCCCTTAGAGTTATATGTGTAATTTGCATTGGAATTTTAGTTCCAAATGCGTTTGATTCTATAACGTTAGAACCAGCCTAAGTGCGGCGAGGGGATGCGCATATTTATCAGGGATATCAAAGGCCAAAAGATCGTCTTGGCTTCGCCCTACAAAACTGAATTCCTTTCCCTGAGGCCGTAGTAGAATATATTCATGGCTTAATTCCTCATATAGAAGAAATAGTCTTCCTATCAACTCATAGCCTTCGTCCAGCTTAATTAATTCCTTGAGATTTGACTGCGTAAACTCATCGGAATCAGCAACCCGCATGCCAGCAGCAATATCAAATATTCCTTCCAGACCATCATCTTGCCATTTGCCTATTTCATCGTAGCCAAAAATATCCGCCCAGATTTGCGTATACTTAGCTCTGTTGGGTCTCCCAAGAGAAATACGCCAATGTTTGTTTATGTTATTAGTAAAATCGGTAAAGTTTCGACTCTTCGCCCACAGTTCTTGAACAGACTTTGGCTCGTATCCAAAGATTTTCGGGCTCAAAGGGTTACCCCGAAGCTTACCATCAATATGCCTTTTACGATGATTTTGAGTGGTATATGATCTACCTGTTTTTGCATCGATCACAAGGTATCCAGTTACACCAGCAGTGACAGCAGACAATAAACTAGAAATATCTATTGGTTTATTCATGATGACATCTGGACTTGTTTTTCATCAGCGAATTTATGGGGCATCGAGCTAAGCCGCATATAAATAGAACGAGTTAGAATCAAATCAAGGAGGCCGTATTCTTTGGCCTGCTCATGCCTTTCTGGATCGCGATACCATTCGGCAAACTGCGCACCTGTGCATTGCTGATCTGTCTTGTTCCCAAGTCCCAAAACACGAGAGCAGTGGTCGAGCTTGGAAAATTTACGGAACTCGTAAATTGACCATACTTGCATCAAATCCAGAAAGGTGTCCGATATCCATTTACCCCGAAACACGCTTGAGGGAACACTTACACCTACGATCCAGCTACGTTTGATGAGATAAGGAATATCGAATCCATTGCTATTCCAGCCAATGATTCTTCCCCGTTGACGGACTACTTTCTCGTATCCTGCCCAAAAGCGCTTGAGCAGTTTTTCTTCGTCAAAGTCTGAATCGTCTAAGTAAGCATCATTATCAGGTGCTCCTACTGGCAGGTAACCTATCGTGATGACTCTGCCCGTCTCGGCAGACAATGCGGCTTTATCCAGCTTTTCAATCCAGTGAGATTTTTCCTGCTCCTCATGGGCGAGCCTGGCGCCTTCGATTTTTGCAGCACTTTCTTCATCAGTTTTCAGATTACCGCACTTTACTGCGTCCGGCGAGAACGCTGGATAGGGAGGATTGATCGAACGAATGAACTCAAGGTCACAATTTCCCTCTGTCTCGATATCAAAGATTATGTCGTGTTGGTTAAATTGTATCATGACTAATATTGGCTGGTTGCGACTTTGAGATATGCACCTTGAGATCTAGCAGTCTCATGGATGTATTTATCATTTTGGATGTCTCCTGTGGTCACTTGTGATATCTTAACCAGCCCAGGTAAAATAAATGCATGGTCAAGGTGTTCCAATCCCCCGTTGTTTCCAAACAGGGCTCTCGCGGCCATGATTTCAAATTCCATTCGATCCGCTGTTTGAACATCTGTCACGAGTTCCAATTGTACGGTCCCTGGTGCGCCATCGAGCCGAGGGTCAGAGAGATCGATTTGACCTCTGGTTAGTGCTTCAAGCCCGCCGATGGTAACGTGAGCAACGAGTGATGTTTTCTTATTTTTTGTTTTCATACACCAACATATGCTGTCGCAGGCGAAGCCTGAACACATGCGGTCTGTCGGCATCAGCTTAGAAATTGCCAATTGGCAATTTTCGCCGACAGACTAGTGCATATACTGATAGGTGTTAACCTGGATGCTTAGCTTACCAGATACACCATATTCTCCTGCCTTAAGCGTCAGCCCCTCTCCTTCGACGAGCTTCTGAGCGAGCTGACCGAGGAAGTCCTCATCGCTCAACACGATCTCTGTTGCTGCACCTTTTGGGTGAGGGGTCTTGTAAGTTTTCTTGAGCAATTCCTGCGGCATCTCCCCTTCGGCTCTGAAGTCGACGCACACGCTGGGGAAAGAAGCGGAGAAAACGCGCAAACAAGGCAACCCCGTCGTGGGAACTGGAAACTTCATCGTTATCTCGTCTTTCAGTTCCTCCGTGATCAGGCAAATATGAAGAAATCCCAGCTTCGGTATCCGATGTTGAACGCCTTGATCGTCGGTCAAAATAATCTCGCGCCAGCGGCGCTGAACCTTGCGCTCGATGTTGCTGATCCGCTCCTCTAGAAATTTTAGTTGTTCGTTGTGCTCGTTCAGCTCGGGTTCGGTTTCGTTCTGCAATTTCTCGAACGAGGCTTCTAGCTCTTTGAGTGATTCCAGTAATTTTTCTAAAAATTCGTCCTCGAAGGCTTTGTCGTTGGTTGGTATTGTCATTTTGTTTTTTCTCCTTTGATTTTGGTTTATAACGCTCTGTGAGTTTTTCTGATCTAAGTGAGCAAAGTCTTTCGAGTTCACCGCTAACAAATGTCAGTCGGTCTCGTGTTTGTTTAGGGTCTTCTGGAATTTTCGGGACAACTACTCCTGCTTTAAATGCCTGACAGTAGTAACCTCCTTTCAGGCGAAGGAGTCTGCCTGATGAATCGCGGATTGATATGTAGTCTACCCCTTGACGATTAATTTGATAAGTATTCTCCAAGAATTTGATCAGACTTTCACGGTCACTAACTCGTCCCGTTTTGATCGCATGCTCCACACAGTTATGTATCAACTTGGTAGCCGCTTGCCTGCCCTTTGGTAAACGTGGATTTGGCCTGATCGATTTTCTTCGTTCAGGGTCGTTGGGGTTGCTCATCCCGTGGAGCAAATTTTGTTGCTCCATGAATAGAGAAAATCGACGTCGATCAATTTTGTCGAAATAAGGCTTTAGGTTCTTCCCCGACGGAAGATGCAGATTTGCCACACAGTAATTAATCTCTAGCTTCTTATCTAAGCGGGGATGGATAACGAAGATGATGACGAATGAGTCCTTCGGTATGCCTGGAAACATAACCCGCTCGAAGTCATCCATTAGCTTTTCGAGGAAATTCCGACCACCAAGTTGCTCCAAAGACTTCTCGTCCATCATCAGGCCCGAGGTGTATTTGCGCTTGTGTGGGTTTGCCGCGATGACTTGTCGCAGCAACTTAGCGTCACCTCTTACAATGATTGGAGCAGATGGTCTCTTTCGACCATCTGCGTCGATCATTCCAAGTAGATACTCAGGAGTCATCCCCATCTGGATTTTGTGCAGCATAATCGATTTTTTTAACGTCTGAATGAACTTGCTTGAGGCGGGCCGCGACTGCGGCCACATCTACGGCATTTCCGAACTGATTCGAGCGATTGATTCCCTTCGCAATTTGATTCAAGTTATTGCCAATCTTGCTAAGTTGAAAAAGAAGGCGGAAGTCTGCGGTCTTAACGACCCTCTGGGGACGTAGTTCTCGGCCTTCTAGCATTGCGCGAAAAACGTCGGCAATGGTACCTGATCCAGCAAGCCGACGAAGTTCGGTCTTCTCCTCTGGCGTGACGCGAATCTTGATGGTTTCGCTCCGCGTAGGTGGCTTCTCTTGCTTTGGAGATTTGGTATCATCGTCCTGTCGTTCAGCGCGAAGCGCGAACGGGGGGTTCCGAGGGGGGTATCCCCCCCGGCAAGCAACGCCTGTGCCCACTTGTGGGCACAGGCGTTGCTTGCAGATGCGTCGGCTTCGCCTCCTAACTGGCATAAAAAGGAAAAGGACGGACTGAGAATTGCCAATTGGCAATTCTTGATCAGGAAGCCGATGCTATTCATGGAGTCCTCCTTCATCATCTTCACTCTCCGCCTCATCTGCGATGGCAGGCTCAATACCGAGCGCTTCAAATGCAGCTTCGAATCGCTCCTGTATTTCTTCAACAATTAACGGATGGTCGAGGACATGTGCTAAGAGCTCAGATAGTTCTGTAGCCAATTTAGATCCGATAAGATCATCGACGGTCACATTCCCATACTCCTTGACTGCGCTCTTAAATCCCTCTTCTGAATCAACATCACCCTCAGTATCATTCACCGATTCATCAGGCTGAGGTGCAGGTTTCGGCTTCGGCTTCGGCTTCGGTACAGGTTTCGGCTTTGGACATATTTTTGCGATATCGCTGGCAGTGGGTGAAGGGTTTTTCTTGTAAAGTTCTTCGTAAATTTTTACAGCCTGCTCGACCTTATCTTTTCCTTTGAGTTTAGGATTAGACCTTCCTACTACGCCGTGTAGTTCTCGCATTTGATATTCACAAAGCTCAGCATCAGGTAATTTCTTGGCTAATGGTTCCGCATACTTGATGCCGATTCGATAACGAGAAACTTGCGGCGCTTTGATTTTGAAAACCTTCTCGAGTAGCTCAGCGGTGCCTTTTTTCCCGAATTTTTTGTAGAGCTTGGTCTCGTCAAGCTGCTTAATGATGTAACCGCAGCGAACGAAAGCCTGATCAAAGATTTTAAACTCATTCTTCGTGAAGCTTGCAATTTGCTGCTTGTCGCCATTCAGGGCGGCAAATTCAGCTTTGACTTCATCAAGTATACGACTGGACGGCTCCGGCTCAGGTAAAACGACGTCGAAATTCTCGACCTCGGTGTTAGTTTTATTGGTTTGATTGTTTAGTGTTTCTTTACTCATAGCATATACATTGTCCTATAAAGCGTCGATTTCGTAAGATGAGATTGAGTCAGATAAGCACTTTTTTCTGATTTGTCCGTTAAGCCCGCATAAACACTGGGATTATCGTTTGATTTTTCTTTGAATGTCTTGGTCTGTTTCCCCAAGGAACCATAATAATTCATCTAGAACTATAATTTTTCTTGTGCCTCACGGAGCTTGAGCCATCCTGCGGGTATGGCCGATAGCGACGATACACCCCAAAACTCCACTCTAGGAGAAGTTCTGCGTGAAATCGTGAATGATCGGGGTCTGAGACAGAAGGCACTGGCAGGTAAAATCGGAATTACCGAGGCCAGCCTATCGAATATTTTGACTGGGAAGGCTCGTCCGCGCCAGTTGACGCTGACTCGGCTCATCGAGCAACTGCAGCCCAGCGCCGAGGAGCAGCAGCGTATTTTGTCCGCCTACGACCACGCGGAGATGGCCGAACTCCCCGAACGTCCGGCTTCGCCGGAGCAGCCGATCCCTCAGGATGAGATGGAGCGAGTGAAACGCTACATGGAGGTGAAGTCCATGTCGGTCACCTTCCAGGATGATGTGGAAAAGGAGCTGGATCGCACGGGAATTTATTTTGAGCGGTCACATCGTTTGGAAAATATTATCTGCGACTTCCTGCTGCCTGGGCCGCCGCGCATCGCGGTGGACTGTAAATATAATTTGAACCGCGACTGGGATCGCACCGTAGCCTCGGTCAAACTTCTGAAAGAGCACCTCGACCTCGAAGTCGTCTTAATCGTCGTGCCCTACGAAAACGACACGACGCTCGCGGAGGCGGATCGAATTACGGAGCAAGGTGGTAAGATTGTCAGTGTGGCTGATTTAGAAGCTTCTTTGAAATTGCTAACTCTACACTAAATTCCCAAGAGAATAATGACAGGCAACAGCTCAGACTTAACATTCTTCACGAATGATAAAGATCAGAACCTTCTCAACAGGTTCAAGGCTACTTTGCGTGATGTTGAGAAGTTCGACGTTCTTGTCGGTTATTTTAGATCCAGTGGATTTCATCAGTTACATGACAGCCTAGAGGATGTAGGAAAAACTAGAATACTCGTAGGTCTTGCGATTGATGATGAATCTGCGCGAGCCATAGCAGAACAGCGCGACCAAGCAGTGCTGGACTTTGAGTCACACCGTAGCGCCAAAACCAAATTTCAGGAAAATTTGGTCACAGAAGTAGAAGAATCACCAGATCTAGACAAGAATCTAGAATTGGGGGTTAAGAAATTCATCGAGTTCCTTCAGTCCGAATGCCCAATGGTAGAGGACGACATTCATGCTGGCGGCAATGGAAAGAAGTTGGAGATTCGTGCATTTCCCTCACGAAACATCCACGCGAAGGTTTATGTCGGTAGGTTTGCCCCAGAAGATAGGGACTTCGGCTTTGTCATAACTGGTTCCAGTAATTTCTCCTATTCCGGCTTGGTCGCCAACAGAGAGTTTAATGTCGAACTAAGACAACGCCGCGACGTTGAGTTTGCCTTGGACCAATTCGAAGAACTCTGGAAGCAGTCTGTCGACGTGTCCGTTGATTTTGTAGACGCGATAGAGAAGCGTACATGGCTCAACGATACGATTAGTCCATATGAGCTCTACTTGAAGCTCATATACGAATACCTGCAGGAGGATATTAATTTGCAGGAGACAGTAGATATCTTCCTCCCCGATGGATTCATGGCGCTTGAGTATCAAAAGCAAGCCGTCCAGCAGGCACTCAAAAAACTGAACGAACACAACGGAGTCTTTTTAGCGGACGTGGTCGGTTTGGGTAAGACGTTTATTGCAGCTCAATTACTGCAGCAATTGAAAGGCCGTATTCTAGTAATTTGTCCTCCCGTATTGAAAGGGTACTGGGAGGAGAGCCTCCACGACTTTCGGGTGCCTGCCAGAGTGGAATCACTTGGTAAGTTGGATAAGGTGATTCGCTTCGGAATAGATCGTTTCGATTATGTGGTAGTCGACGAGGCGCACAGGTTTCGTAATGAGAACACTCAAGCTTACGCCGACTTGTTGGATATTTGTCGGGGCAAGAAAGTGATTCTCGTAACCGCGACCCCATTGAACAACGGAATCGATGATATCTTTGCTCAGCTCAAGTTGTTTCAGATACCCAAGAACTCAACGATACCTGGTATTCCGAACCTTGAACGATTCTTTGCTACTCTGAGGTCCCGCTTTAGTGGGCTCGAACGCACAGACCCTGCTTACAAAAATGCGATTAGAGAGGTTTCAAACGAGATTCGTGAAAGAATCCTCAAGCATGTCATGGTGCGTCGAACACGCTCCGATGTAATGACTTTTTTCAAGAAAGATACCGAAAGTCAGGGGCTTTATTTTCCAGAGGTCCAGGAACCACGCCGCATCGTCTATACCTTCGAAGGCTCAATCGAGACTACGTTTAACCAGACGATGGCTCAACTCCAGGAGTTTTGCTATTCCCGATACATCCCTCTTCTTTATTACACTGGTTCCCAGCAACTCACCGAGTTTGAGCGCCAACAACAGCGTAATATTGGGGGCTTCATGAAGGGTATCCTCATCAAACGACTTGAGAGCAGTTTCTATGCGTTCCGTCGAAGCGTCCGGCGCTTTATCGAGTCTTATGAAGCGTTCATCCAGATGTTCGATAAAGGAACCATTTATATCAGTAAAGATGTCGACGTGTATGAACTTCTTTCGACTGATGATTTGAGTGCCCTCGAAAATCTAGTCGATGAGGAGAAAGCCCGAAAATATTCGTCTGGTGACTTTAGGAAGAATTTCAGGGATGATCTCGTCCACGATCTTGAGCTACTCCGTACCATCGAGGCTGAGTGGTCAGAGGTCGAGGAGGATCCTAAGTTGGATGCTTTCCTAGAATCAATTGCAACTGACCCAGACTTAGATGGTAAGCGTTTGATAATATTCACGGAATCGAAAGAAACGGGAGAATATCTTTTTGACGCGGTTAATGAAGTTTACCCGAATGAAGTTATCTTCTTCAGCAGCAAAGGGGGCAAGACGGGGAGCCCTGCTGTTACCCATAATCCTGCTCTGGCCAGAGATTCGATTCAATCGGCCTTTGATCCCAAACATAAGGAACCCCGTGATGACCTCCGGATTCTCATCACGACAGATATCCTCTCGGAAGGCATCAATCTCCACAGAGGCAATGTTCTTATAAACTACGACTTGCCCTGGAATCCCACCCGCCTCCTCCAGCGGGCGGGTCGCGTGAACCGACTGGGGACAGAGCACCCAGATATTTTCATCTATAACTTTTTTCCCACCTCACAGTCCGATTCTCACCTTGGTCTTGAAGCGAATATCACGAACAAAATACAACTCTTTCACGACATATTGGGAGAGGATGCTCGCTATCTCACCGACGGCGAAGAATTCGGCAGCAGAGAACTATTTGATACGCTGAATCGCAAGGAATCATACACCGGTGAAGGTGAAGAAGGCGACTCGGAGTTAAAATACTTGGAGATGATGCGAAAATTGCGCGACGAAGATCCTGAGCTCTTCGAGAAAATTAAACGTCTCCCGAAGAAGGCTAGATCTGGGCGACTTGTCCAGGATCTTAATACCAATCAATTAATCACCTTTTTCCGTATTGGACCGCTTAAAAAGTTTTACTGTATGTCTGGTGGAGAGAGTTCCGAGCTTACCTTCTTTGACGCTGTTCAGCTTCTCGAATGCAGTCCTGAGTCTAAACGACATCAAGTCCCCGAAAGCTATTACCACTGCCTAGAAACAAACAAGCAGCGCTTCATTCTAGATACGATGCAGGATGAAGAGGTTCAGTCTTCTTCGGGTGGTCGCTCAAACACCGCCTACATAGAAAAACGTCTAAAAGACAAAGCCTTCCGTAACTGCCAGAAATTCACTGAGAGCGATGAGCTGTTCCTCGACAACGTCCGACAGATGTTTGCACAGGGCTTGATTGCCAAGAAAACGGCTCAGATTCTTAAAAAGGCCTTTGAAAAGACCCTCGATCCGCTGGAAATGCTGGGGAACCTTCGGACCCACATCAGAATAGTTGAACCCTCAAGCAGCCAAACTTCCCGCAATGCCGCGAGCCGTCGTGAAATCATCCTTTCTGGCTACCGAATCGCTTCTAGAAATTCTGGCTGATCAATCCAATGCCTGAAGATTTACACACTGAATACAAAGAGGCGCATAATCAGTTGCCGAAAAGTCTCTTTGATACTGTGTGTGCATTTCTCAATACCGACGGCGGTAGGGTTTATCTTGGAATTGCCGATGATGGAACGATTACCGGAGTTGAAGCGGAGTCCGTTTCTCGTCTCAAGAAGGAAATCGCTGGCATTTCCAATAACCCTCAAAAGCTCGACCCACCCTACCTTCTTTTCCCGAAGGAGGAACAACGGGAAGGCAAATCAATCGTCGTCCTGCAAGTCCCCCTCAGTTCCCAGATCCACCGGCACAAGGGCGAAATCTACCTTCGCAGCGAGGACGGCGACTACCGGGTCAAAGGCACCCACCAACTGGCCGGGCTTCTTAACCGTAAACTCGGGATTTTTCCCGAACAAACCCCACTACCCACTTTTTCCAGCGAGGACTTGCAACCAGAACTCTTCGACCGAGCGCGGGAGTTAATGCGAGCACGTAACCAGAAACATCCCTGGCTTCCGCTTGAGAATACCGAACTACTTCACGTTGCGGGTCTCTACGCTGAAACTTCAACACCTCAAGCCCCCGTCCTCACTCTTGCCGCCGTGCTCCTTTTTGGCAACGATCTCGCCATCCAGCGGGCCGCCCCCGCCTACAAATTCGACTGCCTCCTGCGCCGCCACAATCTCGACCGCTACGACGACCGGCTTATGATCCGGACTAATCTGATCGATGCTTACGATCAGATGATGGGATTTGTCGAAAAGCATCTCAACGACCCCTTCTACCTCGAAGGGGATATCAGCATCAGTCTGCGGGAGCGTATCTTCCGCGAAGCCATCTCCAACATCATCGCTCACCGCGATTATCGCAACGCCTCTCCCGGTCGCCTCATCATCTACCAAGACCGCATCCTCCTAGACAACCCGTCCACCCAGTATTTCCATCAACCCATCACCCCAGGCAACCTTACCTCCCATCCTAAAAACCCCTCAATCTGTAAGTTTATGATCCAGTTGGGACGCTTCGACGAACTCGGCTCGGGCGTGATCAACATCCACAAATACCTCCCCGCCTATGCCGACGGAGCTCAGCCTCTTTTCGAAGACACCCGCGAAGGTTTCCGCCTAACCTTGCCCATGAATACGTTGAGTAAGCCTGCTGATGTGCAAGTCGCAGGGCAAGTCGCAGGGCAAGTCACAGGGCAAGTCACAGGGCAAGTCGCGACTCTTCTCATGAGCGTCGGAGAGAGATCATGGAGCAGAAAAGAACTGATGGATACCCTAAGCCTCAAAGGCCGAGACAACTTTGAAAAGCTTTATCTAGCTCCTGCCCTGTCAACCGGTCTCATCGAACGCACTCTCCCCAACAAGCCCACCAGCCGCCTGCAAAAATACCGCATCACCTCAAAAGGTGCCGCCCTTCTTAAAGCTTTAAAACATGGATAAGAAACAAGCCCAGCAACAGATCTCGGATATCTTCTCACATTCATTCGACCGTGAACGCTATACCGCATTTCTGGGTAACCTCCTCAATAAGGTCGAGCCACGTGATGGCCATTATACTGGGAACTATGTCCCCGAAGCTTACCGCGAACACGTCAACCAATACTGGCGCATCGGCAAATACACCGACCCCGATGGCGAGGAATTAGACCTACTCGTCGTCGAGGTCAAATCACTCGCCAAGCTCGACCGTGCCCGCTCGGCGCTTCGCAACTTTGCCATTAACCGGCTCAAGCAGTTTGAAAAGGAAGCCTCTCTCATTGCCTTCTACGCCAAGGACGATGGCGGGGCTGATTGGCGTTTTTCCTTTGTTAAGATTGAGCATGAGGCCTTCAAAGACGACAAAGGCAAAGTAAAGCTCAAGGAGCAGCTTACGCCCGCCAAGCGCTACTCCTATCTTGTCGGTGCACACGAAAACAGTCACACCGCCTGTAAGCAGCTCCTACCCGTGCTCGCCATGGACTACGCCGACCCTCGCGTAGAAGAGATCGAAGCCGCATTTAGCATCGAGAAGGTCACCGACGAGTTCTTTGAACAATACAAAGCCCTCTTTCAGAAGCTCGGCGAGCACCTGAAACGAGAACCATGGTTTCAACGCGAAAGCGATGAAGAACAGGATCATTTGGTCACTCGCTTTGCCAAGAAACTCCTCGGTCAAATCGTATTCCTCTACTTCCTTCAGAAAAAAGGCTGGCTCGGCGCGGGTAAGGATCAGCCATGGGGCACCGGTCCAAAAAACTTCATGCGCAAGCGCTTTGGTGCGAAGACCGACAGCCAAAACTTCTACCGCGACTGCTTACAATATCTCTTCTACGAAGCACTGGCTGACGAGCGCAAAGGACAAGAAGATCCCGGCTATTACGAGCGCTTTGACTGCCGCCTGCCCTTTCTCAACGGCGGTCTCTTCGAGGCCGACTACGACTGGCGAAACGAAACGATTACCATTCCTGACAGTATCTTCCATAATGCTGATAAAACCAAAGCGGGAGATGTCGGCACGGGAATCCTGGATGTATTCGACCGCTATAATTTTACCATTAAGGAGGATGAACCGCTCGACAAGGAAGTCGCCGTCGATCCTGAGATGCTGGGTAAAGTCTTCGAGAACATGCTCGAAGTCACGGAGCGAAAAGGCAAAGGAGCTTTTTATACGCCACGAGAAATCGTGCACTACATGTGCCAAGAGAGCCTGATCCATTATCTCGAAAAGGTCGTCGGTCCAGATACCGACAGTGCCATCCCCAAAGCGGATCTCGAATGGTTGATCCGCCACGGACACCTTGCCCTGGAAAACGATCAGCGCGTGCTCAACGCCGGGCGTGAGACCGCTACCTATAGTTTTTCATCACCCGATGCGATTCGCCAGCAGGCAGCTGCCATCGATGCTGCCCTCGCCGACATCAAAGTTTGCGACCCCGCTATTGGTTCTGGAGCATTCCCTGTGGGTATGCTCCATGAGATCGTTCATGCCCGCGAAGTGCTGAGCGTCTTGCAGAGCGCCCCGATCCGCCCTTACGACCTCAAGAAACACGCGATTGGCAATAGTATCTATGGTGTCGATATCGATCCCTCTGCTATCGACATCGCCCGCCTCCGCCTCTGGCTTTCTCTTATCGTCGATGAAGACGACTATGCGACTATAGACGCCTTACCCAACCTCGACTACAAGATCATGCAGGGCAACTCGCTCATCGAGGAGTTCGAGGGCGTGAAGCTCTTTGACGACGCCTTTATTCAAGACGAAACTTCCGATCCTTTGGCGGAGGAGAAGGCGAAACTCGAACAGCGGCGTGTTGAGATTCAACGGGAATACATGGAGGGTCTCCAGGCTGGTGAGATTTTCGACGCCCGCCGCGAAGAACTCGATGCCGAGCTTCTGGACATCAACAACTCACTTGCTAAAATTGAAAAGGCTGAGAAAAAGGCCGCTAAAAAAGCACTAAAGAAAGGGGATCCACTTTTTGAATTGATCAGCGAGGCACGCAAAAAGGCGAAACGACTCGAAGCCCGCCAAGAAGAGTTCTTCGGTGCCTCTTCAGCTGAACAGAAGCGCCAACTTCGCGACGAAATCACCCGCCTCGAATGGGAGCTTATCGAGGCCACCCTCAAGGAACAGGGTAAAACCGATGCCCTTGCCAAACTCGAAGGTTTCATGACCTCTGGCGAAAAACCCTACTTTCTCTGGAAACTCAACTTCTCCGAAGTCTTTCGCCAGAATGGTGGATTTGATGTGGTGATTGGGAATCCACCGTATTTAAGTATTCAGGGCATTCGGGAACACGATCCTGATATAGCGGATGCTTACAAACGCCTGTTCAAGTCAGCGACTGGATCGTTTGACCTTTACGTTCTTTTCATGGAAAGGGGGACGGAGGTTATCCATGAAGATGGCGTCCTGAACTTCATCTGTCCTGACAAATGGATAAATTCATCCTTTGGGAAAGGTATTCGAAAAGAAATTTCACGAAGGCAAAATGCAATTAAGTTAATTTCATTCGGCGAGCATCAGGTTTTCTCCGCTCATACGTATTCCTCACTTGTCTGGTTGGGCAGACGCGCAAAAAGCGATATTCACTACGTCAAGATCGCACCGAACAAACACTCCCAGATCAATCTCGATAAGGAGTTACTCAGCCTCGAACCTAAAAGATTTACTGAGAATCCTTACTCAGGCCTAGATGAAAAGCCGTGGATTCTTGCCCAGGGAGATCATTCAAAGGCAATGCTTGGGTTAATGAACCATAAGCAGACGCTACAAGAGAAGATTAAGATTTTTGTGGGTCTACAAACGAGCAAAGATTCGATTTATTTCTTGAAGGATGCTCAGAAGAAAGGGGACGTTTTCGAGGTAGATTCCAAAGAACTAGGCAAGCGTTTTCAAATCGAGCCAGGTCTCATAAAGCCTCTACTACTTGGCGATCAAGTGCACCGATACGAGCAACTTAAATCAAAAAATTTGGTTTTATTTCCCTACCACGTTGACCGTCCCGGAGAGAAGCCGAAGCTTATGAAAGCATCCTTCATAAAAGAAAACTTCCCATTGGGCTGGGCTTACCTCAAAGAATGCGAGGCTATCCTCCGGGGACGAGAACGTGGACGTTTTGATGGGTCTGAATGGCATCAATTTGGCAGAAAACAAGGAATAAGTTTCGGATCTGTAAAGAAACTGCTCGCCCCAGATATATCGCTAGGAGGTAACTTTTCTTATGATCGAGAGGGTGATTTCTACACGACAACAACCCTTTACGGGTATATCAAATCAGAGGATACTTGGGAAAGCTACGAGTTCCTTTTGGGAATGCTCAATTCAACACTACTTTGGTTTTATCTTAAGAATTCTGGCAGTGTTCTCGCGAATGGCTACTACCGATATAAACCGGCCTATCTGAATAATTTCCCGATCCCGGAAGTTGACCGCAACCAGGAGGCTTCGATTGCTATCATATCTTCCTATCTGCTTCGACTAGGTGGCAAAAAAGGAAGCCATCAGCTCCAATACGCCTACTTCGAGCAGCTCATAGACGGCTTGGTTTACGAACTCTACTTCCCCGATGAGATTTCGGCCGCCGGAAAGGAAATCCTGTCTCACCTCGGCGAGCTACTGCCCATAGACGAAAGCATGAGCGACGAGAAAAAGCTCGCCATCATCCAACGCGAATTCGACCGCCTCTACGACCCGAATCACCCCGTCCGCAACCACCTCGAAACCCTCGACAGCGTCCCCGTTGTGCAAACCATCCGTGAGGCGCTGAAGCGGTAGCACAGATTTCCTGCCAGTGATTTTAGCGTAATGATTAGCACAAACGATGGCTGACCTTGGCCAACTTCGAAACCCAGAGAACCTTGGCCGGGCATGGCGATGGATTCGCTCGAATGCCGATGCTAATTACAAATCCTACTTCCGCCCGCTCTACCAACACTTTGCCGTCGCCGAGCAGGCATTGCTTGAAGATCTTGCCGACCGGTTAAAGCGCGGTTTCTATGAACCGGAACCTGCCTGCAAACTCTATCAACCCAAAGCATCTGGGATTCTGCGTCCCATTTCGCTCCTGTGCGTCGAAGACCAGATTGTCTACCAGGCTGCGGCAAACCTGATTGCGGAGAAACTACGTCCCCGCGTCGTCCAACGCTACAACAAGCAGGTCTTTGGGCATCTCTATGCCGGAAAAACCTCCACGTGGTTCTACCGCAAATGGAGCGACGGCTACAAAGCGTTCAATGAAGCGGCACGTCAGGCATTCAACGATGGCTTCACCTACACTGCCAGTTTCGATCTTACCGCTTGCTACGACAGCCTCGATCATGGCGTGCTGCGACATTTCCTTAAGAAACTTGGGCTCGACCCGGATTTTTGCCGCAAGCTTACAGAGTGGCTGGAAAAATGGACTGCCACCGAGCGCGGCATCTTCCATAATCACGGAATTCCGCAAGGGCCACTTTCGTCGGGACTGCTCTCCGAGGTCGTGCTTGCTCACTTTGACGAACTTAAAATCAAGGGGGTGAATTTCCGCTACTTCCGCTACGTCGATGATATCCGGCTCTTTACGAAAAACGAGCACGAGCTGCGACGCCTCCTTGTTTCACTCGATCTCTTGAGCAAAGATGTCGGTCTGTTCCCTCAAAGCGGAAAGATTAGCATTCACAGGGTTCACAACATTGAGGACGAACTAAAGACAATTTCCAATCCTCCGGAAGCTGCCATTACGCGGCTGTTCACCGACCAGAAGAAGCTATTGATGCGAATCGAAGAACTCACCCCGCGCTACGAGATCAATAACACGACACGCTTCAAATATCTCCTCGCCCATACAAATCCCTCTGCTAAACTAACAAATCGCCTCTGGCGCATCCTCGAAAAGCAACCCGAAATCTACCGAAGTGTCTGCAATTACCTGCGTCGCTATCAGAAGCTCCCGCGAGTCCCTGCGGAAAAGCTGATCGAGCTCGTAAAAACAAATTCGCTCTACCAAGCCGTCCGCGCAGATTTCATCAGCGCAGCTGACGGCCGCCTTCCTCCGACACAGGATAGAGTCATGGCTGCCTTACTCAAAAAGTCATGGTCTCCAAAGGCCATGAACGCCGACCTTCAGGTTGCGACAGCCCGCTTTCTGATTAGGACCGGAAACCTATCGCCCAATCAGATCAAGTATGCCTGCAAAGTCGCCCCTTCATGGTGGGCTCGTGCCTCGCTCATTAACGTTCTGGATCCTGCACAAATTGGCGCAAACACTCTGACCCAGATCATTGATGCAGGAGTCAAAGATCGCGGAAACGATGCTGCCCTTGCGTGCAGTTGGAAAGGCTTCGAACATTCCTATCTCCCTCCGGGCACACGAAGGAGGTGGAACAAATCCGCTGAGCTCCTGATGCGAGAAGTCGGATTGATCAATCGATCTAGCGTATCGCACTGCGGGATCAACCACGCTCTTCAGAAGCTAGATTCCCACATCCGAACAGTAAACTGGAGGCGACTCTTCGGATCTCGCTATTCACAAGCCGAGCGCCAGATCATTGAGACCGTCGCCGCCTCCGGCGTGAACATCACCGGATTCGTGAACCTGCTCGATGTGTTCAACGATCTGCTTTTGAACGCGGTGATTCAAAACGACGGAACAATCGGCGGGTATAATCTTGGACAACCCGGAAGTGTTCTCAATGCGCCTACGGGTAACCTCGCGACCAAGTTCCCCAAAACTTATGCCCTTGCAAAAGAAGTCCACGACCGCCGCTACGAGAGCATGGCATCTCACCCACTCATCAAGAGGTCAGGGAAACCTACAAAACGAATCACCTATAAGTTTCTTCCAAAAGCTAAGAAACTACTATTGGCGAGCATTGCTGAACTCCACAACAACGGGCTTTGCTGAAATCATTTATCACGATCTTTCACCCTACAGCATTCAACCTTGAAGCGGTTCAAACGTTCACCATATTAAACATCCATGCGACATTTTCCCATCCATGATCTAAGCGTAGCCGAGTTCGAGAATTTGGTCATAGCCATCTGTCGCGAGCTGCTGGGCGTCGGGGTGACCGGGTTCGGTTCTGGACCGGATGGTGGCCGGGATGGTTTTTTCGAGGGCACCGCGAACCACTTTCCCTCAGATGGAGCACCCGCAAGCGGGAAATTCGTCATACAGGCCAAACATGCTCAATCGCCGGTCGCTTCCTGCTCGGAATCGGGATTCAAAAAGACGCTACTGGACAAAGAGATTCCAAAAGTGAAGCGTCTCTTCGAGGAAAAGAAGCTGAGCCATTATCTGCTTTTCACCAACCGCAAGAAAACGGCGGGTGCCGACGAACATTTCAAACAACGCGTCCGCGACGAAGCGGGCGTCACCACCGCATGGTTGCTCGGGCTAGATTTCATCGAGCGAGAACTGCGATCACATCCGCACATTACGCGCAATGCTGGCCTAGATCGGTTCCACATCCCGCTGGATTTTTCACCCGAAGACTACAGAGACATTATTGATGGCCTTTACGCGCATCGCGAGGCAGTTGAGGCCGGCTTCGACAGTGCACATGAATTTGATGCTCCTGGGTTTCACGCGAAAAATACGCTCAATGAGCTCAGCGTGGATTACAGTGCACACATCAGAGAGGACTCGATGCCCTATTTTGACGACATTGCTAGGTTTCTCAAAAATCCCCGAAACGCAGAATTGACCGATAAATACCACGTTGTTGCGAATGAGTTGAAAGAACAATTGATTGTTCATGCCAGCCAATTCCAAAGTTTCGAACATGCTCTCTCAGCCATTCCTCGCCTCATCCAGGATCGCGCTTCTGAATTACAGGCATTTGCCAAAAGGCGGTTGCTCAAAATAATGATCCACTACATGTATGTGAACTGCGAAATCGGCAAAAAATCATGATCCGCCCAGCTAAACATTTGAACCTCGACAGCTGCGTGCTTCGCGCAGCTGCGGTGCTGCTGGTGCGCTTGCGGGAGGAACGCGTCTGCGGGTTTTCCGACTTGCGGGACTCGATGGAGTTATTTGGCGAGGATGCCGAGCCTATCTTCATGCCCACGATCCATTTTTTATTCCTTCTTGGCCGCATCGATTACCATCCACAGACCGACTCGTTCGAATATCTGGAAGCCCACGGGAAGGAAATGAAACGGTGAAACTGAGTCATCTCTACAGTAACCGCCCTGATGAGTTTACCCCAGTCCGATTCCGCCCGGGTCTGAATGCGGTAATCGCTCGAATTGATAACCCGAAAGATGCTAGGAAACTTGGCCACAACCTAGGCAAAACCCTGCTGACTGAAGTCATTGACTTCACCTTGCTCAAGGGCGTTACCAAGTTCCATACATTTAAACGCCATTCTGAGTTATTTGATCCTTTCGTCTTCTTCATTGAATTGGAACTCCCTAGCGGAGGCTACCTCTCTATCCGGCGTTCTGTAGAGGAACCGAGCAAGATCTCATTCAAGCGGCATGTTAAGCAATATTCGGATTTCGTCGAATTAGAAGAACTGGAGTGGGATCACTGGCGCGTATCTTTCAAAAAGGCGGTTGATTTGCTCGATGGGATCCTCGCTTTCGAATCGATTAAACCTTGGAAATATCGCAAGGGCCTAGGTTATTTTCTGCGAACACAGAAGGATTACCAGGATGTGTTTCAGCTAACCAAATTCGGAAGGGGCAACGATATCGATTGGAAACCGTATTTAGCCCGAATTCTGGGCTTTGACGATGAACTACTGAGTGAGAAATACCAAGCCGACTCAGATCTTTCGGAATGGAAGTCGAAACAGTCGGAAATCGAAGCGGAAACGAAGCTCAAACCGAAGGATTTCGATAAGCTGCGGGCAAGTCTGGATGCAAAGCAAGCTGAAGTGAATCATAAAGTAGCGGCACTGGATGCGTTTGATTTCCAAGGGCAGGAAATCGAAATGATCCGCTCGCTGGCGGATTCAGTGGAAGCCGAAATCGCCGCGAACAACAACTTTCTCTACAATGCGCGGCATGACCTCCAACAAATAGAGAAAAGCCTCGGCACTTCTTTAGAATTCGACCTCGGTGACGTCAAACGTGTCTTTAAAGAGTCTAAAATCACCTTTCCTGAACAACTCGCCCGCGACTACGACGATTTGGTTGGTTTCAATCGTAAGATTCTCAGCGAACGACATACAATGCTGGGGGAGCGAGCCGAAGAACTGCGCCAAGAAATCGGCCAGCTAGAAAAGGAAAATGAAGCCCTTGGCAAACGTCGCCAGGAGATTCTAAAAGTTCTGGGAGGAACCGATAGTCTTCAAAAATACAAAGACTTACAAAGAGAGCTGGATGAGGATCGAGCAGGGCTCCAACTACTTCACGAGAAGAATCAAAGACTGGAAGCGCTGATCTCTGCTCAGAAAAAACTGCGTGAAACCAAAGAGCACGTAGAAGCCCTGACGGCATCCATCGAAGAGGCCATACGTATCAGCAACCAGCGCTACAAAACCATCCAGCAAACATTCACCCGTATAATTACCACCATACTGCACCGGACGGCACTGATTTACGTGGAGACCAATGATCGCGGCAACATGGAGTTTCGCGCTGAATTCAATGACACAAACGATTTACAAACGGACGAAGATCGCGGCACAACGTTCCGCAAGATGCTTTGCATCGCATTCGACCTTTCGGTTCTGATCAGCTACGCCGATGAACGATTCTTCCATTTCGTTTATCACGACGGCGCTTTGGAAAATTTACAGGATAAACTTAAATTGGCACTCATAAAAGTCATCCGGGAGACCTGCGATGAGCACGGCATCCAATACATCTTTAGCTGCCTTAGCGAAGACATCCCGACAACTGCCGAAGCGAAAGAGTTGTGTCCAAGTGTGAAAGAGATCGTTATGCAACTTCATGATGGTGGCGACGATGGACGGCTCTTCAAAATGAGGTCGTTTTGAAGATTGGCCGAATATATGAAAATTCAGAAAATTGAGCTCACCAACTACAAGGCCTTTCTAGGAACGCATGAGATTAAGGTCGGAGGAAAGAACCTGTTCATCTACGGCGAAAACGGCAGCGGCAAGAGTTCGCTTTATTACGCGCTGAAAGACTTTTTCCAGTCTTCCATCGAGGATATTGATCTCAATGAACTGGAGAATGCCTTCGTTGCTGAGGACAAGAAAGGTCAAACGGCAATTAAGGTTACGTTCAAGCCTAACAGTGCAGGACAGTATCAGGAAAAAGCCTACGGCTTCGACAGCTCAACCAATGATACTCGCAACGCCGTCGACACCAGCATCCGCGATGGCAACAAGCTAAAAAGCTTTCTCACCTACAAACACCTACTCAGCATCCACCACCTGAAGAAGGATGAACAGATCAACCTCTTCGACCTTTTGGTCAAGGGCGTGCTCAAACACTTCAAATTCTCTCTAACTGGTGGTAAGGAACTTGGAGAGCTGTGGGTTGAAACCGAAACAGCCATCACGAAGCCCACCGGAAAAGCTTTCCCGATCAACCGCAAGAAGACCGAGGTCAAAGCCGCGCTCAAAGCCTTCAACGAGGCATTCGGGGAGCTCTTCAAGCCGGATAGCCCTGAGTATATCCTCAAGCACGCCCGCCCAATCCTTGAGCAATTCAGGCACAATATTGAGATCGAACTCAATTTCTCACAACTTCGCCCGAATACGGAATTCACCGCCATCGAAGGAGCCGAAGTACATGTTGCCTTAAAATATGCAGGTAAGGTGATCGACAAGCCCCATCTTTTTCTCAACGAAGCCCGCCTCTCCGCTATCGCGCTCTCAATCTACCTCGGAATGATCAAGCGGCATATCCAAGGCATCCCCTGCAAAATCCTCTTCCTCGATGACGTCTTTATCGGCCTCGATATTTCCAACCGACTTCCTCTTCTCAAGATTCTGGAAATCGAATTCCCCGATTACCAAATATTCGTCACTACCTATGACAAGCCATGGTTTGAGTATGCCCGAGGCTTTATCGGATCCAGCTGGAAAACGATGGAATTCTATGCCCGCGACTGTAAGGATGGCACCCAGATGCCAAGCATCGTTGATGACCAGGATTTGCTGTCCAGAGCTAGGAGCCATCTCCAAGCCACAGATTATAAGGCTGCCGCAGTTTATGCCAGATCTGCCTTTGAGAAGATTATTCAAAATGCTTGTGTAGGTAATAAAGCTATTACTTACCGACGCCGCTTAAAGGACTATACAAGCGAGCACTTCTGGAATGCTATTAAAGATGACCTGCCACAACCAGTTCAGGACGATGTCGAAACATACCGCAGCTTAGTCCTGAATGCCTTCAGTCACTATAACACGGAGCGCCATGAGATTCGCACCGAACTAAATGACGCCATCGGGGCAATAGAACGACTAAAGGTGCGACTCTCAGATAGAAATTAACAACCAAATAAGTAAAATATGGCAAGATGCACAGCACCAGTACGTGGACATCATTCAGCAGCTGCGGAGGCGGCCTGTCCTGCATGTCGTTACAGAAGTAGCCGTTACAGCAGTTACGGCAGCAACTATAGTAGCTACGGCTCGTCCTATTCTTCTCCGAATGCAAGCAGCGGGGCTGGTAGCAGCAGCTCTAGCAAACGTTCAAAGCCTAGCTGGTCGAAGCCAAGTTCTTCGTTGTATTACACTCCAACACAAATCCAGTCTCTGACGCCAATACGAGAAACGGTTGAGGTCCGAGCTGAAGCGCGACCTGATCTGCGTGACACTTTCTTATGTCATGCATGGGACGACCGTAAAGGAGCAGCCAAAGAGCTCCATGACTTACTTGAGGCCCCCGGGGTGAAAGTTTGGTTCAGTGAAAAGGATCTTGGGCTGGGCGTGCCAATGATGCGGGCAATTGATAAAGGCTTAGCAAATTCCCGAGTAGGACTTGTCCTAGTGACTCCTGCGATGTTGGATCGCTTGCCTAAAGAGAGTGTAGCTGACAAAGAGCTTTCCGCATTGCTGGCGGGGAATCAACTCATCCCCATAGTGCACAACACGACCTATGAGGCACTCCGCAATGTTAGCCCCTTGCTCGCGTCCAGAACTGGCTTGGATACATCAGAAGATTCAATGGAAGTCGTCGCAGGAAAAATCGCTGAACTGGTTGAAGTTTGAGTACACGATGATCTACAGGCTCCCGAATCTCATCTTAATAGTTAGTGTTACGATGAGTTGAGGGCCGTAATAATCTATTTTCGGAAGTTTGTTAACATTGATAGTGCATTGGTAACTTGAGACTTAGCGGGAAAGTCTAGATAGAATCACCTGCTCTGTTGGTCCTCGACATTAGTTTTTCGGGCAGCCTCCGTTGCTTCTTTACGTCTTTGAGCTGCTTGCTGGTTGGCTTGCTCTATGATGCATTTCATTTTTTCGTTCTCTGTGCGACGAGCGTCTGCCACTAAACGAACAAACGTGGTGGCGATTTTTCTGATTTTAGGGATTAGGACTTCGTTTCTCCTGTATGTATTAAGATCGCTGGAAGCTAAACCATGAGCAATGTCCAGGCGCATTTTATGGTTCTCTTTGATCCACTCGTGCATTTCGTCATCATCGGCAAAAAACTCAGAGCGTGACTCTTTTAGGTAATCTAAAAATGCCTGGTGAATTTGGTTCTTGGTTTTTCCATCGCCTTCAGTCTTTGCGTTCTTTTCACAAAATTTAGACGCCAATATCTCAATGCTATTCCATAGCCCGAGAAACGACAGGAGTGGGTCAGGAGATGATAGACCCTTTCGATACCAACTAATACTCCGGGTTAAGTCGTTCTCCCATGTGTAGTATAGGAATGCTATGCGAGCAGCTTGGTCAAAATCCTCTTGTTGCATGATTCCAGACGTGCTCGGTATAATCCTCTTCTTATCTTCTCCCGAATTCATCAGAATTTGAAATGGGCTGGCATGCCTGAGAGAGGCCACGTCGAGCATCAGATTTAGGTAAAACTCTGCGAACTTTGAACTTGGCTCTGACTCAACAGATTCAACAGCAATATCAGCAATGAAACCGGTTTCTCTTCTTTCGAAATGGGCGGCAAACTGGACTGGCTGACCATTATGAGTGATCCCAGTAATTGGTACATCAATAGTGGGAGGTAAGATAATCACCGGGGTCTCAACGAAGAAAGAGCTATGGGAACGACAGAAGGTTGTGCTTAGGGGTTCGAGTCCTGAAAAATCAGTAAACACAAATGGTTTCATTTTAGGTGCCATGATTGATCATGCTAACTGACTGAACGTCGGATTACAGACCAAAATAAGCATTAGATATCCATGAATTTGTGGCAGATAGCTGTTTAGAATAGAATGTAACGTATTTCTTGCATAGTAACAGTTATGTTGTTACGGTGCATATTAAAAGTTACAAATGAACCACCAATTACATAAGCAGCTTCAGCACTATCTCAAAGAGGTATTGGGCATCTCTCTGCAGGATCGCGAATGTGGGGCATCTGCCTCGTTTCCGCCTTACTTGCAGGACAGCTACCGCTTTCGGCGTTGCGAGTTATTGGGACAAGAGTTCCTGATTCTCCTGTCCAAGGACCCCAAGCTGACCCCAGCAGCGATTGAAAAGCATCTGGACTGGATCGATCAGAAGGCAGGGCTACGTGGGATCTATGTCACGGAGACCCTAGAGGCCTACAACCGTAAACGAATGATCGAACGGAAGATCCCGTTTATCGTGCCCGAGAACCAGCTCTACCTGCCTGATCTAGCTTTGGATCTTCGTGAACATCTCAAAAAATCCAGAAAGACGGTCGAGAAATTGTCTCCGCTGAGTCAGGTGGTCGTCCTGAGCTTCCTGCTTGGCCGATTAGAGGATGCGGATCGGATGACGCCCACGGGATTGAGCAGGCAATTTCCTTACAGCAAGATGTCGATGAGCCGTAGCTTCGATGAACTGAGAGCGCTCAAGCTGGTAGAGACCCAACAACAGGGGCGTCTTGCAGTGAGTCGCTTTGTCCAAGGAGGCAAAGCACTCTGGCAGGAAGCGAAACCTTATCTGAGTTCTCCGGTCAGTAAGCGAATCTATTTGGATGCACTAAATCACCCGATGAAATGGAAGGCAGGGGAATCCGCCCTGGAGGCGACCACGCAAATCGTTGCGCCGCGTCGTGAGACCTTTGCAGTCACATCGAGCGAGTGGAGACGGTTGCAGGCCCAGGGCGAGATTCAAATGATTCCCGAACCATCGAAGAATCTGGCTCATGCCGAACTTGAGATTTGGAAATACGATCCGAAACTTCTGGCGGACGGGCCACTGGTCGATCCGCTCTCTCTAATTCTAAGCCTTGAACCAACGACGGACGAACGTGTGGAAATGGCAATGGACGAACTTATGGATAGCCTGCCATGGTAAGAGGACTTGATATTTTCAAAGAACACTTTGAGGCGTATCGGGACTGCTATGTTCTGATTGGTGGCACTGCTTCCAGCTTGGCCATGGATGAACTGGGCGTGGACTTTCGGGCGACGAAAGATCTCGATATCGTTTTGATCGTGGAGGCATTGGACGAGGCCTTTGTGTCCACGTTTTGGGAGTTTGTTGAGGCGGGCAAATACGAGAATCGCCAGATAAGCACAGGGAAGCGGCTCTTTTACCGATTTCATCGGCCACAGGATCATCGGTATCCTTTCATGCTCGAATTGTTCTCACGCAAACCCGATGCAATGGATCTAGCCGAAGGTTCAGGCCTGACACCAATCCCGACCGAAGAGGCGGTCTCCAGTCTGTCTGCCATTCTAATGCATGACGACTATTACTCGTTTGTTCTGAAGCAGCGACGCGATCTGGATGGGCTCTCCTACATTGGTGCCGAAGCGCTGATCCCACTTAAAGCAAAAGCTTATCTGGATCTCTCGGCTCGTAAAGATGCCGGAGAGCAGATCGACTCGAAGGACATCAAGAAGCACAAGAGAGATATTTTCCGTTTATTTGGTATTCTGGATCTCGGCCAAAATGTTGAATGCCCGCTAGCGATCCAGGAAGACTTGGGCGAAGCTCTGGCAAAGCTTGCGGAGGATGATATTGATCTAGCTGCCTTGAACATCAAAGGAAGAACGAAGGCAGAGATCCTTGAAGCCTTGTCAGAAGTATATGGCCTCAGCGGACCGCAACCAAATGAAACACTTTGAAACATGAACAAGTTTCCGAACAAGTCATACCTCTAGGATTCCATAAGTCCCTGATATATAAAGGAAGTCCTTATTCCTCATAACCTGAAGGTCCTAGGTTCAAATCCTAGCCCTGCACCCAATTAAAGGCCGTCACTTTCAGTGACGGCCTTTTTCTTACCAGTCGTGGAAAAATCCTACCAAGTCTACGTGCTTCAGAATG
>Ga0307933_1000693_pt1 | contig 30699 bp, 26 predicted proteins | sample OrgLakmetageno88_FD_201811 | JGI IMG/M metagenome (GOLD analysis project Ga0307933, IMG submission 201811) | Saline water microbial communities from Organic Lake, Antarctica - #88 | ecosystem: Environmental > Aquatic > Non-marine Saline and Alkaline > Saline | place: Antarctica: Organic Lake... | reverse complement strand
AAAAAAGGTTAAAATCATAGTTTCTAGTGATTATGAAACTCTGAGAAGTCAATTAAATCAAATAAATGCTTCCCTAGAAAAGCTAGATACTGTAAAAAAAGCATTCAATGTAACTGCTGTGATGGTTAAGGATACTTTATTCAAACATTTTATTGAATTTCAAGGAAATGTACAGACCAAACAAAACGTAGTAATCACCTCTGAATATGGCGGAAAAATCAGAAAAATATATGTGAAAAGTGGCGAAAGTGTGCGTAAAAATCAACTATTGGCTAAAATAGAAGATGGAGGACTGAATGAACAAGTACTTCGACTCCAATCACAATCTGATCTTTCCCAAACTACTTTTCAACGACAAGAGAAACTTTGGAACCAGAAAATAGGTTCGGAAATAGCATTTTTACAAGCAAAAACAGAAGCGGAATCGAGTGTAAATGCTTATGAACAAGCAAGAGCTCAGCTTGGAAAAACGCTGATAAAAGCACCTTTTAAAGGAACAATTGATAATATTATTACCGAGGAAGGCACCAATGCAACAATTGGAACAGCTATATTTAGAATTGTAAACCTAGATAATATGTATGTAGAGGTGCAAATTCCAGAAAAATTCATCACCTCAATTAAAGTTGGTACCAAGGCAATGGTATTTATGCCAATACTCAATAAATCCATTGAAAGTAAGGTAAGACAGGTTAGTAACTTCATCAATCCAAACAATCGATCATTCACTATTGAAGTAGCTATACCAAACCTTACCGCAAAAGTGAGCATCAATGACTATACAAGTGAAAGTGCAAAACTTATTCCACAAAGCATCATCTCTAAAAACGGAAAAGGAGAAGAGTATATTTACTTAGCAGAGCTACGTTCAGGAAAAACTTATGCAAAAAAACGAATCATTAAAACTTCTAAATCTCAAGAAGGAATAACAGAGGTAATTGAAGGTCTAGAGGTGGGTGATCAATTGATCATAGAAGGTGCAAGATCTATCAAAGAAAACCAATTAATCAACATTCAGTAAAAGCTTTATGACAAATAAAAGCAAGATAGATAAGGAGTTTGGTCTCTCTTCTTGGGCTATAAATAACAAAACAGTCATTTATGTGATTGCGTTGGTTTTTCTTTTTGTTGGATATTCTGCTTATTTCAACATGCCTCGTGAAGATTTTCCAGAAGTAAAAGAAACTAAAATCTACATTAGTTCATTGTATCCTGGAAATACAGCTGAAGACATTGAACGTATGATTACCGATCCTTTGGAGGAAAAGGTAGAAAATGTTTCAAATGTAGTAGAAGTGTCCTCCTCCTCTCAAGAAGATTACTCCATCATTACCATTGAATTTGATGAAAGTATTACCGTAAAGCAAGCGCTGCAAAAGGTAAAGGATGAAGTAGATATGGTAAAATCTGGCGAAGATTGGCCAACCTTTAACAATGCCAAAGTTGAACCAAATGTATTCGACTTAAACATTGCCGAAGAAATGCCGATTGCCAATATAAATATCTCAGGAGATTATCCTGTTCAAAAATTAAAAGAATACGGAGAATACCTTCAAAATAGAATCGAACGTTTTCCGCAAATCAAGGAAGTAAGCATTAGGGGTTCGCAAGAAAAAGAGGTTGAAATTGCTGTTGACACCTATAAAATGTCTGCTGCTAAAATTAGTTTCAACGATATTTTAGCAGCCATTGTTGATGGAAATAGAACGATTTCTGCTGGAAACATCGTTACTGATGGGCAGCGAAGAACCATTCGTGTGATTGGAGAAGTTGAAGCCTCAACGGAACTAGAAGATTTTGTTGTAAAATCAGAAAATGGAGCAACTTACCTTAGAGATATTGCAAAAGTAACCTTTAAGGAAGAAGAAAGAACCACTTATGCCAGATCTAGTGGTGAAAATGTAGTGATGCTTGAGATTAAAAAACGCTCAGGTAAAAACATGGTAAAAGCCTCAGAACAAATCATAGCACTGATAGCAGAAGTAAAAGGCAACAATGTAATACCTCCTGATGTTTCTATAGAAATAGCAAATGACCAATCTAGTAGAACTTTAAACCAGGTAAATGACTTGGTAAACAACATCATTTTTGGTATTCTATTGGTGGTGGGCGTGCTCACATTTTTCCTCGGATTTAGAAATGCACTTTTTGTAGGATTTGCCATTCCAATGTCAATGTTTATGTCTTTTATGATCTTAAACTCTATTGGCTATACACTAAATACAATGGTGTTGTTTGGTCTAGTTATGGGACTTGGAATGTTGGTTGACAATGGAATTGTAGTGGTTGAAAACGTTTATCGTTTGATGGACGAAGAAGGGTTGAGCAGAACAGAGGCTGCAAAAAAGGGAATTGGAGAAATTGCCTTTCCAATTATTATTTCTACCGCTACTACTGTTGCTGCCTTTACACCGCTTGGTTTTTGGCCAGGAATGATGGGAGAGTTTATGAAAATTTTACCAATCACACTATCTGTTGTATTGGGCTCCTCTTTGTTTGTAGCTATTTTCTTCAACTCGGTTTTAACCTCTCAATTTATGAGAATTGGAGAAGGGGAAAAAGACGAGCTTTCAACCAAAAGTTTGATTAAAATAAGCATCGTTTTGGTAATACTGGGGGCTTTATTTGCCTTTTCCAATGGCGGACTTAAAGCCTTAGGGAACTTGATGTTCTTTATTGTTATATTGCTTTGGCTTTATAAATATGTACTTAGCAAAGTAGCTAATTTCTTTCAGAATGTATTACTAAGAAGACTTGAAATAGCCTACCAAAGATTTTTAAAATTTGCGTTAAGTGGTTCAAAACCCTATTTATTTTTGGCTGGAACTGTCTTGCTCTTTTTCCTTTCATTTGTTTTGGTGGCAGTTGTGCAACCAAAGGTTGAGTTTTTTCCAGACAACAAACCAAATCAAATCATTGTGTATGTAGAATACCCACAAGGAACCGATATTGAAAAAACAAATGACATTACCAAGAAAATTGAAAAAGACGTATACAAAGTTCTTGACAGGTATATTGAGCAAGGTGGTTATAACTTTATGGTAGACTCTGCTATTTCTCAGGTAGGAGAAGGTGCAGGTAACCCAATGACGGATAGTGGATCTTCTGCAGAGATGCCAAATAAAGGGAAAATAACAGTTTCACTAAGAGAGCACAAGTTTAGAAAAGGGGTAGATAGTGAGAATATGAGAAAAGAAGTGCAGCAGGCACTTCAAGGATATCCAGGGGTGTTGGTGTCTGTTGAAAAAGATTCAAACGGACCACCTGTAGGTTACCCAGTAAATATTGAAGTGGTAGGAAATGACTACGATATGCTGATTAAAACCGCCAATGAAATACGTGATTTTTTAAATAAAAAAAGCATTTTAGGAGTAGAGGAACTCAAAATCGATGTAAACAAAGACAAACCAAGCATTCAGGTAAATATAGATCGTGAAAAGGCAGGTGAGCTAGGCGTGACTGCTGGACAGATTGGAATGCAATTAAGAAATTCTTTATTCGGGCTAAAAGCTGGTGTTTACAAAAAAAATGGTGAAGACTATGATATCAACATTAGGTTTGACGAAAAAAATCGCTATAATAAGAATTCCTTATTCAATCAAAACATCACTTTTAGAGATCCTGCCAATGGTCAAATCAAAGAAATTCCAGTAGCTGCATTGGTTTCTGAAGAAAATACAAATACGTTTAGTGCAATTAAACACCGGTATTTAGAACGTGTTGTGTTGGTATACTCAGGTGTACTTGCTGGTTATAATGCAAATGAAGTGGTTGATAGCGTAAAAGCTGAGTTAAAAGGGTTTGAGATGCCTGATAATGTATCTTATCGATTTACAGGCGAAATGGAAGAACAAGAAGCCAATCAGAATTTCTTAAACGGCGCATTGCTCATTGGCTTGGCATCTATTTTTTTACTCCTGATTTTTCAGTTTAATTCTATTTCAAAGCCTTTGATCATCATGATGGCAATATTTTTAAGCTTTATTGGTGTATTCTTGGGATTGATCATTTTTCAGATGAATTTTGTGATTATGATGACCATGGTAGGCATCATATCTCTGGCAGGAATTGTGGTGAATAATGGCGTGGTGCTATTAGACTACACAGAGCTTTTGATGTCTAGAAAAAAAGAGGCTTTATCATTGCCACAAAACTATCAATTAAAAAATAATGTGGTCTTAAATATCATTGTAGCAGGCGGAAAATCAAGGCTTAGACCCGTGCTCCTAACCGCTATTACCACTATTCTTGGATTGGTTCCACTTGCCATTGGCTTAAACATAGACTTCTTTTCACTTTTTAGTGAGCTAGATCCAAAGATTTACTTTGGAGGAGATAATGTAATTTTCTGGGGACCACTTGCTTGGACAGTTATTTTTGGTTTAACCTTTGCTACTTTTTTAACCCTGGTAATTGTGCCTGTTACTTTTTACTTGTTAAACAAACTAAAATATAGAGTGAAGAAGCTTAAACAAGTCTAGTAACGTGGAGTTTTTTTAGACTATTGAGCATAACTCTCAAAAAAAAATCGAGCAATTTTTTCATCTTTTTGAATCTGCTCTTTTAAATTTGATAATGAGCCAAATTTTTGTTCAGGTCTTAGGTATTTGAGCATCGAAACAGTTATTCTTTTACCATATAAATCTTCATTAAACTCTAACAAATGAACTTCAATTGTTAGAGTTTTTCCATGTACGGTGGGTTTATTGCCAATATTCATCAAGCCATTTACAAGCATTCCTTTTATTTCACTTTGAACTAGGTAAACCCCATTTTTTGGAATAAGTTTGAGTTCATCTTCCATTAAAATATTGGCAGTTGGGTATCCAATTTCTTTGCCAAGATTTTTTCCATGCACTACAACCCCTTCAAGTTTGTATGAATAGCCTAAAAACCTGTTTGCTTGTGCTATTTCGCCTTGATTGAGTGCTTCTCTAATAGTAGTAGAGCTAATATCACATTGGTTGAGTTCCTCCTTCGGAATTTCTGAAACCAAAAAATTGTATCTCTTGCCTATATTTTGAAGTTGGATAAAATCACCCGTACGGTCTTTTCCAAATCGATGGTTATAGCCCATACAAAGCATTCCTATATTTAGCTTATTCACTAAAATTTTCTCTACAAACTCAAGAGCTGTAAGATTGGCAAATGATTCATCAAAATCTTGAATTATTACATTTGCAATACCCTGTTGATTAATCAATTGTATGCGCTCATCTAGGGTATTTAGCAGCTGTATGCTAGTGTTTTTTTTTAACACCAATTTTGGGTGTTTAGAAAAGGTAAGCACCGATGGTAGCATTTTTTTTAACTTCGAAAGACCCAAAAGATGCTTAAATACTTTTTGATGCCCAAGGTGCACTCCATCAAAGGAGCCAATAGCTAGGCAAGTTTTTTGAGAGGATGTGCTGTGAGAAAATATTTTTTTCAATTAATTCTTAGTCTATTTTCTAATTGCTTGTTTCATCATCAAATGTACCAATTTTTTACGGCATCATTTGCTCTTAAAGATTTATCTGAGATTTGAATCAAGTAGCTTATTTTAAAACAAATTATGAGGAATATTTGCCAATATAAGGTTAACTATATAACATAGAATGATTAAAGTCCTGTATTTATAATGTGACATAGATAATTGATTCGCAATAAATATACTTGTAGGAAATAATAAAAAAAGGATTTCCGAACCATCTTTTTCAGTTACTACTAACGAAACAAAAAGTGCAACGACAAAATGAACAATCAACAATCTCAATGTTTTGAAAGGTATAAAACTTCCTTTGGTTATATTTAAAAGACTATAAAATATAGCTGTTAGCAACATTACTGTAAATATAACGACTACCCCTCTTTCATCATAAAGTTGAATTTTAAAAGAATTGACATTTAATAACTCAACTTGTTGATGAAATACACAAAGAGAATCAGAGAAAAAGTGATATGAAAAATATAAGAAAACAGGTGTGCAAAATCCTAAAATTGAAGTAATAATCGTTTTAATATTTAAGCATCTGCAAAAAAGTATGGAAGCATATACCAACACAAAAAACAAGAAGCTCCAGGAAAAAAATAGCGTTGCAATACCTATATAAAAGGAAGCATCAAACAATATTTTTTTATTTTCTAATGAATTTGAAAGCTTGTATAGTTTATAAAAAGCAAACATCAAAAACAAATTCGAACATAAGATGTTAGCATTGAATAAAGTATCACTAAAAGTGGTCATTAATAGCAAAAGAATCAATATGGCATAGTCGTTTTTTGATGTCAGTAAGTTTTTTTTTGATGCAAAAAAATTAGCTGCCAAAAAAAATAAACATAACGCAACTATGAGGATTGTATTTGGAATTTGAGAAACTTCATCCACAAATCTTTCTGAAAAGAAAAAAATGAAACCGTAAAACAAAATCAGAAATATAGATGTATAAACGAGATTCAAATATGTCGATTTGCCAAAAATATTTGCTAGCATTGTTATAACTTTGTTTTTTTTAACACAAATATATAGTTGTTGTGAACGTGAGCAATATATTTAAAAATTTGGAGGACTTTTTCACCAATTTTTTATTCCTACCATTCGAAAAAATTAGATTTTCAGAAGATTGGTGGATTCAAAGTACTGTCAATTTCTTTTTCATATTAATTGCTTTGTGCTTTTTTGTCTATTGGATTTTCAAAATTTTTCAAAATAAAAAGAACAATGGTAAAGCAACCGAGTAATCGCAAATAATGGGAAGTAAGAATAAATTAAAGAGATTTAGAGAAAACGAGATTTTCAGCAACGTATTACAGCCAAGTAGAGAAGAAGTACTTAAAGGATTCGCAAACAAAGGAAAATGGAATGACTTTTTTGAAAAACCAAACCCCATTGTTTTAGAGCTAGGCTGCGGAAAAGGTGAGTATACCGTTTCGTTAGCCGCTAAAAACCCAAATAAAAATCATATAGGTATTGATATCAAAGGTGCTCGATTTTGGGCTGGTGCTAGAGATGCACTTGATGCTCAACTCAAAAATGTTTGCTTTTTAAGAACCCAAATAGAGCTGATTAACTTCGTATTTGACGATCATGAAGTGGATGAAATTTGGATTACCTTTCCCGATCCTCAAATAAAATATACCCGAACAAAGCATAGACTTACAAATATTGATTTTTTAACGAAATATCAAAAAATCATTAAAAAAGGGGGATTTTTATACCTAAAAACTGACAGTGAATTCATGCACGGCTATACCCTTGGATTGCTAAAAGGACTCAACTGTGACATCATAGAAGCACACCATGATATTTATAAAAATCCACATGTACCACAAGAAATTACTGCTGTTCAAACATTTTACGAGAAGAAGTATCTAAAAATTGAAAAACCTATCACTTATATTAAATTTTGTTTAGATAATCTTTAGCTACTAGCACTGATATCAAGTCTAATTGGTATTAGATGTTAAAGCTTTCTGATAAATTGACGAGAAGTTATTTGCAATCTGTTCTTCGCCAAAAAATTCATGCATCATTTGATGTGCTTGATCCCTATCAAATTTAGAAGGATTAGTCATTTCTTGCAGGATTTTATCCTCAAGCTGCACTTCATCTCCAACCGGAATTACAGTTAAAAAATCTTGAGATGCCAACATTGGTGCAATACCCGTATTGCTTGCAATTACATGAATGCCACACGAAATAGCTTCAGCAATGGTAATACCAAAAGTCTCATAATTACTAAATGAAATATAAAGATCCGATGACTGAAGTAAAAAGGAAACTTTGGAGGGAGTGCGAGGACCAATAATTTGGATATTCTCCTTTGGAATCTGCCATTGATCAACCTGTCTTTTAAGTTGAATTAAATCCCCATCTCCTGCGATTTTAAGTAAACAATCAGAACGATTGCTGAGAATATTTTTATAAACCTTTAAAATAGCGCTTATATTTTTTGCCTCAGAAAAATTAGATACATGTGTAATGGTAAATAAATCAGACTTTTTTTTACAAATAGGTTTAAAAATAGAGGTGTCAACTATATTTCCAACAACATGGTAATTACCGTTTAGACCATGGTAAATCATAGCGTTTTTTAACATATTTGAAACTGGGCAAATAGAAGACGCATTAAAAGCTATCCATTTGTCTAAATACTTGGAATAGATTTTTTTTTGTTTGTACTTTTCTTTCAGGTAGCATGCATGGTGTTCAGAAATAATGTAGGGAATACCTTTAAGGTATTTAAAAAGCAATGCAAAAATTCCAACAGGATTTAAAATATTTACATGAATTAAATCAAGTTGCTTATTGTTCCAAATCTCTTTTAGATAGATCTTTAAAAAAACATACATTTTTTTAACTAAAAAAGTATACTTCGGAACATAGTATATTTTTGTATGAACTCCTTTTTCAAAAAAATTCTCTATGGTAATGTTACAGACCTTGCTGGAACTAATTACAAAAAGAACTGAAACTTCATGTAGTTTAGCTACTGCTTCTGCATGTTTTTTTATGAAATTTCCGTTGTTAAGGATGACAGGAGTAGGGTACCATGAAGAAAGAAAAAGGATGTGTAACTTCTTCTTTTTCATTTTTAGGTTTGAAAAAATTATAAAGTTTAAAAGAAACGTTTTTTTCTAGCAAAATCTATATATCCTCAAAAAATGCTTTTTATATAAAAATCACCAACAAATAAAATTTAGGATGACTATAACATTAAAACAACCAATTCTTTAATTAAAAAAGATGAAATAATTATTGATTCAATGCTTCTGCTCCCCCTACAATCTCTAAAATTTCATTGGTAATAGCTGCTTGTCTAGCTTTGTTGTATGTAAGCAATAACGATTTTTGAAGTTGATTAGCATTATCGGTAGCCATATGCATCGCCGTCATTCTTGCACCATGTTCAGCAGCGTAAGACTCTCTTAATGCTTTATAAAGTTGCATCTTTAGTGACTTGGGAATAAGAGACTCAATGATTTCAGCTTTTTCGGGTTCGTAAATATAATCTTTTCCCTCAAAATCATCTGATTGAATTTCTTGCTTAACTGGTAAAAATTGCTCGTAAACTGCAACTTGCGTAGCCGCATTTTTAAACTGATTATATATCAAATGAATTTCATCAAACTTTTCAGCACTAAAAAGATTCATCAAATCTTGAGCGATTTCAGAAGCATTGTTAAAGTTGAGTTCATTGAAGATCTGACTATTAAACTGATATATTTGCTGCTCTTTAGATAATACATCATTTGCTTTTTTTCCAATCGTAAATAAATGAACTTCTTTTTCGTTTAATTCATTCTGTGAAACTTTATGAACTTTCTTTACAATTGAAGAGTTGAAACCTCCACAAAGACCTCTATTGGAAGAGATAGCAACTAACAAAACCTTAGAAACAGGTTTTGCTTGAGCATACTCACCACCAATTTCACCTTCCATATCAGCTCTTAAATCTTTTAATAACTGATTAAGCTTTAAGGTATATGGTCGCATATTTAGAATGGCATCCTGAGCTTTTTTCAACTTTGATGCTGATACCATTTTCATGGCACTCGTAATCTTTTTGGTAGACCCAACAGAAGAGATTCTACTACGTATTTCCTTTAAGTTTGCCATTAATGAGTTATCTAAGTTTCAGAAAGATTCTGATATACTTGAAAAAAAGCTTTTAGGGAATTTAGGAGCAATATTTTTTCTTTATCTAGTAAAATTTGCAACACAGATTAATTATGTTAAAATTTAATACCAAAGAAAAAAAAGATCATGAATCCAAAAAGCTATCTATTTTGAGTATACCCTAAGCAAGGTTAATTATTTATATTTTGAAGAGATTTCGTTTGCAGCTTCTGTTAATACTTTTTTAACTTCATCAGTTAATTTACCAGACTTTAAGATATTTAATGAATCTTTGTGCTTTGCATTCAAGTATTGAAGGTAGTCTCTTTCAAACTCTTTCACCTTATTTACAGGTACTGATTTCAATAGATTCTTTGAGCCTGCAAAAATAATTGCAATTTGATCTTCAACCTTAAATGGATCAGATTGATTTTGCTTTAGAATTTCAACATTACGTTTACCTTTTTCTATCACATTTACAGTAGTCGCATCTAAGTCAGAACCAAACTTAGCAAAAGCTTCAAGTTCACGATATTGAGCCTGGTCAAGCTTGAGGGTTCCAGAAACCTTTTTCATAGATTTGATTTGTGCACTACCACCTACACGAGAAACTGATATACCTACGTTGATTGCAGGACGAACTCCTGAATTAAATAAATCAGATTCTAAAAAGATTTGACCATCTGTAATAGAAATTACATTTGTAGGGATATATGCAGCAACATCACCTGCCTGCGTTTCAATAATTGGTAAAGCTGTAAGCGACCCTCCACCCTTCAACTTATCTTTTAAGCTAGCTGGTACATCGTTCATTTGAGAAGCAATTTTATCATCTCTTATAATTCTTGCTGCTCTTTCTAATAATCTTGAATGAAGATAGAAAACATCACCTGGATATGCTTCACGTCCTGGTGGTCTTCGAAGCAACAATGAAACTTCTCTATAAGCAACTGCTTGCTTTGATAAATCATCATAAATAATCAAAGCAGGACGACCTGTATCTCTAAAGTACTCACCAATAGCAGCTCCAGCCATTGGGGCATATACCTGCATTGGAGCAGGATCTGAAGCATTTGCAGCAACAATAGTTGTATACTCCATTGCTCCTTTTTCCTTCAAAAGATTTGCTATAGCAGCAACCGTTGAACCTTTTTGACCAATAGCTACGTAAATACAATAAACCGGTTTACCAGCGTCAAAAAATTCTTTTTGATTGATAATCGTATCAATAGCAACCGTTGATTTACCTGTTTGTCTATCACCAATAATAAGCTCTCTTTGTCCACGACCCACAGGAATCATTGCATCTATCGCCTTTACTCCTGTTTGAAGAGGCTCTGTAACTGGCTCTCTATAAATAACACCTGGAGCTTTACGCTCTAAAGGCATTTCGAAAGTTTCACCAACGATATTTCCCATCCCATCAATCGGCTCGCCTAGTGTATTAACGATTCTTCCAGAAATACCATCCCCTACTTTTAAAGAAGCAATTCTAAGTGTTCTTTTTACATTAGAACCTTCTTTAATATCTTTAGAATGACCAAGCAATACTACGCCAACATTATCTTCTTCAAGATTTAAAACAATACCCTCTAATCCATTATCAAACTCCACCAACTCTCCGTATTGACAATTTCTGAGGCCATAAACTCTTGCAATACCATCCCCTACTTGGAGTACGGTACCAATTTCATCTACAGATGCTGCAGAATCAAATGCTGCTAGTTGCTGTTTTAAAATTGCTGAAACTTCAGCGGGTTTTATTGATGCCATTATTTTTCTTTAAAATTTTGATTCAAATATACTATTATCAAATGTTCGTTTTAGCAACGATAACTTGTTTGAGATACCATCATTATATTGAATATCACCTACTCTAAGAATGAATCCTCCAATAATTGAAGGATCAACAATATTATTTATAATAATATTGTTATTTCCAGAAATTTCTTTTGCTTTGATGAGTGCTAACGACCCAATGGTGTCATTAATTGGAACTGCAGTTGTTACGGTAGCCACTTCAATACCATTTGCTTTGTCAAAAATTAGACAAAAAGAATCTGCGATTTCTTTTAATAAACCTATTCTTTTATTAGCAATTAATAATTCAATTAGTTTTTGTGATATATTGGATATTTTTTCTTCAAAAACTGCTTTAACAACCTTCAGCTTTGCATTGTTTTTTTGAGTGTGATCTGTTAGAAAAAAGCTTAATTCAGAACTTTCATCAAATGTTTTAGAAACAAGTAGCATGTCTTCATTCACCCGCTTTTCGTTGCTTTGCTCTTTTGAAAAATCAAAAAGTGCTTTGGCATAACGAAGCGATGCTTTTGTGTTTTTTCGCATGATATCTAGTTAGTTAATTTCTAGGTTTTTCATTGCGTTTTCAGCAATTTTTAATTGCTTTTTTTTATCTGAAAGATCATCTCTAAGAACTCTTTCCGCAATCTCAATTGAAAGTATAGCTACTTGATTTTTTATAGTGGCCAGCGCAACTTCTTTCTCCATCTCAATACTTGCAAGCACTTGCTCCTTTATTTTACTCATCTCATTATTTGCTGATTCTTTTGCTTCAGAAATAATAGCTTCTTTCATCTCTCTTGCCTCCTTTAGCATTGCATCTCTTTCGGCACGAGCCTCATTTAAAATCCGCTGATTATCAGCTTTAAGGTTACTTATCTCTTTACGTGCATTTTTCGCCTCATCCAATGCATTTTGTATACCTTCTTCTCTTTCATTAATAGCATTTAATATAGGTTTCCAGGCGAATTTTTTTAATATGATAACCAATAATAAAAAAAGTATGGTCATCCAAAAAAATAGACCAATTGAAAAATCTTCAATTAACTTATCCATAAATTATAAAATACTTGTATTTTTTTAATTAATTAATTAAATATTTAGCTGCAACCATCATTTTGGCTACAGCTAAATTATTATTTTACTGCGAATAACGCAGCGAATCCAAGACCTTCAATCAAGGCTGCAGCAATAAGCATTGCAGTTTGGATTTTTCCAGAAGCTTCTGGTTGGCGAGCAATAGCATCCATTGCTTGTCCACCGATTTTACCGATGCCTAATGCTGCACCTAGTACAACCAAGCCTGCTCCTACCATAGTTGGAATTGTCATAGTATATCTATTTTATTTAATTAAACATTCAATAATAAATTATTCTCACCTTTAATGGTCATCGTCATGCTCTTCAACTGCCATACCAAAATACAATGCAGATAGCATGGTAAAGATATATGCTTGTATCGCAGCAACCAAAAGTTCTAAAAGTGCCAATAAAAAGGCCAAGCTAAAAGAAAGTGAACTCCCTACTAAATTTTTAAAGACAAACATTAAACCCACAATACTCATAATAACGATATGACCTGCAGTGATGTTTGCATACAAACGAATCATCAAAGAAAAAGGTTTAATGATGGTACCTAGAAGTTCTATAGGTGCCAAAATTATTTTCATTGGAAGTGGAACTCCTGGCATCCAAAAAATATGTTTCCAGTAATTTTTATTACCAGAAAATGTTGTAATCAGGTAAGTAATCAAGGCAAGTGCAAAGGTAACTGCGATGTTGTTTGTAACATTTACACCCAATGGTGTAAGTCCAAACAAGTTTACAATCCATACAAAAAAGAATATGGTGAGTAAATACCCCATGAATTTAGCGTAATGCTTTTCGCCTATATTAGGTTTTGCAATATCATCTCTAATATACAACACAATTGGCTCAAGTGCCCTACCAATTCCCTTAGGAATCTGATTGGTCTTATAACTTTTAGCTAAGCTTATGAATATAAGTATCATAATCAATCCTACAAGAAAGATAAATACTACGTTTTTAGTAATTGAAAAATCAAGTGGTTTTGTGTTTGTTGCATGACCTTCTTGATCGTAATTAATAGTACCTAGACGATCTGTTACATAAATTTTTCCGTGATAGAGTTTGTAGTAACTATTTTCAATATTGGCTAAGGCTTCTTCATGTTTGAATTCTGAGGAAAGAAAAACTTTTACCCCTTCATCCCAAAGAATTACGGGCAAAGGAAAAGATACATGAATTTTTTCTCCACTTTCATTTTTGTAAGAAAATAAATCGAAAGAGTGAGTATCTAACAAGTGATGATCTATGTACTCGCTTATTTCAGTCTGAAGGTCTTTGCTGTCAGAAACTTCATCAGCTTTTGCAAAGCATGAAGTTGACATGAAAGCAAATAAAATAGTAAGTGTAGTTAATAGTTTTGCGCTAAACATTCTTTATTTAAAATGACAAAGTTTTTCATTGTTTGACAAAAATACATTTTTATCTAAGTAATCAAAATTTTAATTCATTAATAGTAATTTTTTATTTAAAAGATTTAAATTACTTTATTATCAAAATTTAAAAGTTTGGTTAAATACTTCACTTCTGTGTACAAACAAAATGAATATGGTAACATAAACGAAGTTATTTCTTCAGCATCCATGATTTCATCGGACATATATATTGGGTAAAGGCTGCTAAAAAAAACAACAAGCTTAAAAAGACTCCCTCCCATAAATAAAAAACCCAATATACTCCGAAATCTTTTTTGAAGTTTGAAAAGCAATAAAAAAATAATTACTGCAACAGCAAAGTTCAAAAAATAAGATAGCGAAAGCTTAGATAGATTTAGAGCCTCTGTAAAGTGATAAAAAAATGCACCATGTAAAAGGTAAAGAAATACAATCCCTAAGCTCATGAAGGATAACCACCGAACCAAGAGTTTAGTCATACTTTTTTCCGATTCTATCAAGTTGCCTTATAACACTATAAATTGATATAACCAAGGCTAAGAGCGTGAAAATAATCGTAAATATTTGTTTCTCGGAATTGAAATGACTGTCTAATTTCTCGCCAATAAAAACTCCGAGGTAAATAGTTACCCCCATTTGTATGCCAACACCCGAAAGAGAGGCAGCTTTAAGAAGCTGCTGATTTTTTTTCTTCCTTTTTAGAGACATTTTGATGCTTTAGTTCCTTTACTGAATTTTTCATTGAACAAGTTACATTGAATTCAGCACCAGGCTCTACAGAAAGTTTGTTGATAACCACTTCGCCAGAAATCTTAGAAGTAGACTTAATGGTTAACAAACTATTTACAGTTAGCTTTCCATCAAAAGTTCCTTCGATGTCTGCGTTTTCACAAATAGATGTTCCATTGATTACCCCACTTTTTCCTATGATTAGTCTACCTGAAATTTCGATATTCCCCTCTATGTTACCATCAATCCTTACATCACCTTCAGATTTAATATCACCAATGATGGTGGTGTTACGTGCAATTAAATTTCTTTCCGATACTTGATCTTCTTTTTTGTCTGAAAACATAATTGTTTTTTTAATTAATTAATTTTTTGCTCTAATAATTTAACGGACATTTTTTTTGCTTTTTGCCCTTCTTTGGTGTTCGGATAGTTTAAAGAAACATACTCCAATGCCTTCACGAAGGCTTCAACCCCATATTTTTTTCCTATTGCATATGCCTTTAAAAGTTCAAATTTAGATATTATTACTTGATTTTTATAATTTTCGATAGCATTATTGCATTTTTCTATGGCTAAATCATATTTGAGGTAGTCGTAATTGCAATATACTTCTTCATAAAACTCTTCAGCTAGTCGCCTGTTTTGCTGAAAGTCTTCGTTTTTTACAGGAACTTTTTCGCCAATCATCTCAGCATAAATACTAGATGAAAAATTATCAGCAATATCTTTTTTATAAAAATTTGCTTTGTCCTCATCTTTATTCTCAAAAATTCTATATAAATGATATTTTGCCAATAATTCAATTTCATCTTTTGGCTCAAAAGCAATCAATTTCTCTAGTTTATCTATCGCTAGCAACTCTTCGTTGAATTGCTCTTTGTACATAATTCCTAAACTCAAGTAGGCATAGTTTCTTTCTTCTGTTATTTCTTTTATGCGTTCTTTATTTTGCTTGATTTCTTCTAAGTACTGCTCAAGATCTTCATTTTGATCTATTTGCTGTTCAATTTCTACTTCCACTTCTTGCTGAATATTGATTACCTGTTTATTGCCAATCCTCCAATTATCTTCTAGCAAACGATTTCCCCATATTCTAATAAATTCTTGTTGACCTCTGCTAGCAACCTTTGGATTATAAAAATACCACTCTTTACTGTTGGCAAGGCTATTGGCTGAAAACTGCTCAAATGATGTAAATTCACTATAAATCAAAGAATCATCATTTCCTTCCTCTTTCCTTTTGCTGTTATATTGTGCAATTTGAGCTTCTTGACTCAAGCTTAAAACTGCTAGAATGCTATCATTCTTCTTTGCAATAGACTCATTTTTTATAATATCATCTAGCTTCTCTCTTTTTCGCTTTAGTTTTCGCACTCTTTTAGAGTTACTATCTGTAGAAATTTGAAGTATGCTATCAAAATACTTTCCTGCTGTTAAAAATTCGGCTTTGTCAAAGTAAATATTACCCAGTTCTTGGTAAGCAAGTTCTTGTTCAAAAACTGATACGCTTTTATCTTTAAGAGCTTTGTTATAATATTTTATTGCTACAGTTGTGTCAATTGTTTTATTCAACAAACCGAGTTGATAATAAATTACACCTAAATAAGACTTGTAATCATAGTTTTTAGTCATTCTTAGTAGATTTTTATTAGCTTTTTTAATGAGCCCATCTTGCATCAATTCATTGCTTGCGATTTGAAGCCTTGCATGCAGCTTGTACTTTCTAGGTATCCACTTAATTTTCAAAACCCTTTGAAATGAAACTAGAGAAGAATCAATTTTTTTTTTCTGACGGTATAACTGACCAAGTATAAAAAAATTTCGCGCCGACTGCTCTCTATTAACAATTGTTTTGGCAGCCTTTTTTAAATGATAAATTACTTTGTCAACACTGTCTAATTTTACAAATGCCATGGCTAGCGCCGTATTTCCTTGTTCAGTAATGTTCTCTTTTAAATTTCTACCCGTTAGCATGTAGCTCAAATTTTCAACTGCTTGTTCAGAATTATTAAGCCTGACCAATGTTTTTGCTTGCCATACTTTCGTTTCGTTTATCAAACTAGCACTTTGATAATTTCTAAGCGTGTAGTTAAATGCTTCTAAAGCAGGAATAAATCTACTCGAATAGTAGCGAGATTTCCCTAACAATAGGTATGCATCGTCAATTTTACTGTTATACTCTTTATTACCAATAAGCATGGAGTGCTTTTGAACTGCTTTTACAGCTTTTTCCTCAGCTCTTTGAAAATTTGGAGAAGAAGCTTCGATTTGAGCATCAAGCCCTAATTCATCTTTGTCATCTTTGGTAAAAGTTCGGGTATCTACTTCTATGGGTTCAATGGGCAGTGTCTTCCAAAAATTATCTTTGTATGTTGAATTCACCTCATCTACACCTTTATAAAAAGCCACATATCCGTTGTACAAAATGTTACTCTCGGAAGTTATGGAGTGGTAATTGCGATTGTAAAAAGTGTCTTTTTTGGTAGAGCAACCGATTATTGAGATAATGAATAAGAAAAGTAACAAATACCTTAAATAATGTGAATGCATGCAATGACTAATATTTATTCATGTTTAATGGGTATTTTGTCTTAAAAACCATTATCAAAGTAACCGATTTTATTTTTAAAAAACGATTTAAACACAAACTTATTATATTCAATTTCAAACTAAGCCTAGTTCACCCTTAAATTTTACGAATTAAAATAACTAAACCACTATGGGGTTTCTAATCCATAGTGGTTTTTTTTATAAATGTTGTAATGGGTATTACCTTAATTCCGCCTAGGTTTTTTTGAGGATGGCTCTCCTGCGCCATTGAAAGGATTCTTTGGCCCTTCAAAGGATTCCGTAAGGTCTAGACCATCAAATATTTGCGAAGGATCTGGGTGTACATTAACCCCATGTTTTGCTAATATATTTTTTTCTTTGTTAGGATCAAAGGGATCTTCATCAAATACTTTAACAAGCTCTTTTCGCATGCGATCATCGATTACAGATTGCACATTAAAACTACCATTTTTAAATTGAATTTTTCCATCAAACAACTTAATTAATATTGCTTTTGCAAGTTCTTTTTCAAATAACACAACATCATCTTTGTAATTTTCTAGAGCTACGTCAACAACTGAATTGATATAATCATGAAGTTGTTTATGAACATTAATACTTTTGTCAAGTATTCCTCTAGGAACTTCTATCACTGTTTTTCCTGAAGGAGAACTCAAACGTTGAATGTTTGCAAGAACATTAGGATGTTGAACAACCATGTTTGCTTTCTCAGAAGGAGTGTTTGCTCCTGAGAAATTACTTTGCGTGTTTCTTGTAGTCATAATTAAAATATTTAATTTTTTTAAATAAGATACGATAAAATCAGGAAAAAGTCAAGCGAAAAATTGTTATTTTTACAAATCTATATGTTTTTTTAAGAAAAACATATAGTGATGCTTGTAACAAAAAATCTAGCGCTAAACCATCCTATGGAAATAAAAAAAAATTCACACGACTCTCTTAGAGGTAATCTTCATTCTAAATGGAATGATTATAAGATACAATATTTCAACTCAGCATCAGAAGATCAAGTACCTGAATATAATGTAAATTTCTTAGAACATTTTAAAAACTGTTTGATCTTAGGTATTGATTTACCAAAAGAAGAGGAATTTAATGACAACGAAACGCTCTTAAAAAAGATGAAATTATTTAATGATCAAAACACTGCTTATATCAAAGAGACAAACGATCAAAAAAAATATGACCAAAAATTTATATTTAGCACGATCAATCATAGGATTTATGAATTAGCAGAGATAGTATCTATAGATGAATTACAGAATTATGTTAGCACACCTCTCCCCTCCCATCCTTTGGAATACGATCATCTTTTAAGTGCTATAACTACTAAAGATTGTATAAACGAAATTCTAATTAGAACTTGCTTAGACAATGTTTATTTTCAATCTTTCAAATCTAAGTGCTCTGAACTTCGAAAGAAAATGGATGAAAGAAATTCGAAAAAACTCTCGCTTTCACCAAAATTAGATGAAAATCTTTTCGAAATACCAACAATAGAAAAAATACCAGAAGACCTAATGTGCGAGGTTCTGAATTATCTTGACTGGGAAAGCGCTTGTGTGCTTTCAGTTTCTTCTATTAAAGAAACAAAAGAAAAAAGGCAAACTATTATTTAAACAACTAGAAAGCAATACTCCTTACTCCTAAAAGCTCTGTATACTCAAAAATTAATGAGCATGTCCCTGGTGCTCAGCTAGTGAAGAGATAAGATAAAAAATACCAATAACAATAAATAAAATAGAGGAGATTTTTTGAATGTTGAATTTTCCTCCTAGTTGATCAAACTGTTTCTTAAAAAACGACTTTAGCACCATCAACAAACCCAGAAATAAAAATAGCATACAAACCAACCCAATTGCATAGACTAAAACGTGGGTAAATGAAGAGCTAAAATTATCATTCACACCTGCCAAAAGAATTGGGGCAATAGCAGTAGGGCAAGGCATTAAACCTGTAACAAAGCCAATAAATGAAGCTCTTGCCACTGACGATTCCTTGGTCTTTATTTCATGATGTTCACCTGCATGCTGATGATGGTGACTTCCACATGAACAATTGTAGGCGTGATTTTTTTTACTGCTCTTAAATAAGAGGTATCCACCGTAAAAAATAATGAGTATAGGGGTAACCAAAGACAACATATCAGTATACGCTAGCACTTCTTCCGATGAAGCAATCATTTGTATTCCGTAGGCAAATAACCCTAAAACCAAAAAATGAGACAAGAAAATACTGAACAACAAGGCTAACAGCTCTTTGAAACGTGGCTTTTCTAAAGCAAAAGTGAACAGCATTGATTTTCCATGACCCGGTTCAAGCGCGTGCAAAGCACCAAGTAAAAAAGTACTATAATAGGTTATGATACTTGTCATTATCTATGTTTAGAGAATATTAAATTTGTTGATAGGTAATTTAAAATGAAGGTGTTTCTTAATAAGCCCTTCTATCATTTCCTTCATAAAAATTAATAAAAGCGTTGTTTACCACTCTATTACCGCCTGGTGTAGGGTAATTTCCAGTAAAATACCAATCACCTAAATGATTTGGACATGCTTTATGTAGGTTTTCTACTTTTTGATAAACAACCTCTATAGGCGATTTAATTTCTGCTGTTTTTAGCATCGTTGCAATCTTATCAGAAATTTGTTCATCGGTAAAAGAAGCATAGATAGCGGTTACTGCATTTTTAATTTCCTCACCTTTTAAATGCTGTTGTTCCTTACACTTTTTATAAACCTCCTCTACAACGTGTTGTTGATCTGTATCTTTCAATAGTTCCATTGCTGCTTTAAAAGCAATAAAATCTCCTAATTTTGCCATGTCTATTCCATAACAATCTGGATACCTGATTTGAGGAGCTGAAGAAACAATGACTATTTTTTTTGGGTGTAGGCGATCCAGTATTTTTATAACACTTTTCTTTAGCGTAGTTCCTCTTACAATACTATCGTCTATTATTACCAAATAATCATCGCTTTTAACGATTCCATAGGTAACATCATAAACGTGCGCCACCAAATCATCTCTAGTGCTGTCGCTGGTAATAAAGGTTCTTAAACTCACGTCTTTAATGGTCAGTTTTTCAATCCTAGGTTTTACTTTCAGAATGCCTCTCACTTTTTCGGCAGACAAACTTCTCTGCCCCTTTAATATGATTTCTGTTTTTTGCTCATTCAAAAATTCAGAAGCAGCTTCATGCATACCAAAAAAAGAAACCTCTGCTGTATTTGGAATGTATGAAAAAACAGTATGATCGATATCGCTATCTATTTTTTCTAAAATTTGAGGAAAAACAAGTCTTCCTAGCTCTTTTCGTTCTTGATAGATTTCCGCATCATTTCCTCTTGAAAAATAGATTCTCTCGAACGAGCAAGATTTTTTAGGTAATGGTTTGTTGATCTCTTCACTAAAAATATTGCCATTTTTCTTAATAATAAGCGCATGACCACTCTCTAGCTCTTTTATATCATTTTGTTCAACATTAAACACTGTTTGAATTGCAGGTCTTTCTGAGGCAACTACCACAATTTCATCATCTGCGTAATAGTACGCAGGTCTAATACCCGCAGGATCTCTCATTACAAATGCATCACCATGCCCAAGCATTCCTGCCATCACATAACCACCGTCCCAGTTTTTTGAAGATCGCTTTAGAATTCTTCCAACATCTATTTGTTCTCCAATCATTGGGGAAGCTTCTTTTTTGGTAACCTCATCCCTATTCTTTATTTCACGATAAATATTTTCAACTTCGTCTTCCAAAAAATGCCCAATTTTTTCCATTACAGTAACCGTGTCTGTAAACTCTTTAGGATGCTGACCAAGTTCTACCAAATCCTCAAATAGTTTTGCCGAATTGGTCATGTTAAAGTTCCCTGCTACAATCAAACCTTTGTGTTTCCAATTGCTCCTTCTAATAAAAGGATGCACACTCTCAATACCATTTTTTCCAAAAGTTCCGTACCTCACATGTCCTAAAAAAAGATTTCCAATATAAGGTAGGTTGTTTATCTGCCAATCAGGGTCATTTTTTTTATCAAGATTCTGCTGACCAATTTCGTTGATCGTTGTATTTATCTTTGAAAAAATATCTTGTATTGGCTGTGATTCTTTTGACCTAATTCTACTGATATAACGTGTGCCTGGCTCAACATCAAATTTAATACTTGCAAGTCCTGCACCATCTTGCCCCCTATTGTGCTGTTTTTGCATGAGTAAATACATTTTATTGAGACCATAAAATGGTGAGCCATATTTTTCGGTGTAATACGACAAAGGTTTTAAAAGCCTTACAAGTGCAATTCCACACTCATGTTTGATTTCATCACTCATGCTAAAAATTTAAGATATGTGTTAATTTATACAACATTAAAGTCTAATATGCTCAGCCTAAATAGGTTTTTAAAGAGATTAAACTTCATTGAGTTCGATATCAAATTGGGTAAGCTGTTTAAAATTCCTAAGCCTTCTATAAACTTCTTCTTGCGTGAGACTTTCCATCCTTTGGGTTCCAAATTTTTCTACACAAAAAGAAGCTAAGTTTGAACCAGCAACCAAGGCTAATTTCATGTTTTCGAATGACAAATTGCTAGTGCTTGCCAAATGACCAACAAATCCTCCTGCAAAAGTATCTCCAGCTCCTGTAGGGTCAAAAACCTCTTCAAGCGGAAGTGCAGGAGCAAAGAAAACAGCATCTTTATGAAAAAGCAGCACCCCGTGTTCACCTTTTTTAATGATTACATACTTAGGACCCATCTTCATGATTTTTTTTGCTGCTTTTACCAGCGAATATTCATTAGAGATTTCACGAGCCTCCTCATTATTAATAGAAATAACATCTACTTCTTTTAAAACCTCTAGCAATTCATCACGATTTTCTGATATCCATAAATTGATGGTATCTAAAAGAATCAGCTTTGGTCTTTTATTCATTTGCTCAATGGCTTGCATTTGAAGCCTAGGGTGGATATTGCCAAGCATTAAAAAATCAGCATCTTTATAAGATTCAGGTATTTGTGGATTAAAATTTTCAAAAACATTGATGGCAGTCAACAATGTTTCTCTAGAATTCAAATCATTGTCATATTTTACTTTCCAGTAAAAACTCTCCTCATTTTCAATAACTTTAATACCGCTTGTATCAATATTTCTTGCTTTAAGCATCTCTAGGTAATTTTTTGGGAAATCACCACCTATCAGCGAAACAACACATTGATTTAATTTGAAATAAGAAGCTGCCAAAGAAATATAAGTGGCAGAGCCTCCTACAATTTTATCAGCCTTCCCAAAAGGTGTTTCTATGCCATCAAATGCAACAGAACCTACAACTAATAGCTTATTCATAAAATATAATTATTTTTCTAGTAGAAGAAAATTGTTCAACAAAAGTATTGATATTATTTTGTATTTTGGATTACGTATTTTTTTTACTCAAAGCGATGCCTAATAGCTAGTTAAGATTTAAAATTCAATCTAGATTTTTTACCCTCCCTAGATAATGGCAGTCATCATCTTGTTTGAGTATAACAACAACACTATTTCTTTTCCAAAAACGCTTCTTTCACTTCAACATAAGCTTCTCTAAAACTCATGCCTTTTTTTACCAACTCATACACCTTGTTGGTTACATACAAGTCTTGCGACATTGCTTTGTCCAATTCTTGTTGATTGATTTTTAATGATTGAATAATGGTTGATAGCAAAACAATGGTATCTAAACAAAGATTGATGCCAAGCACAAAAGGTTTTTTGGTGAGTTGTAAATCCCTTTGATAACCACTACCAATGGATGATACAATTTGCTGAATTTCAATTTGATAAGATGTAAAAACTTTTACATTTCCTCTCATGATTTCAAAAACGTCGTAATTTCTCTTCTGAGGCATGATGGAAGAACCCGTGGTAAACTCATTGGGTAAAGAGAAAAAGTTGAACTCCTGCGTGGTAAACAACATCATATCGTTGGCAAATTTACCTGCAATGATCATGGGTTGCGAAAGTGTTTGCAATACGGTGTTTTCAAAAAATCCTCTAGAAAAACCACAGTACATTGGGTTTTCCTGCGTTTTACCAAAACCTAATTTTTGGGTAGTGATTTCTCTTTTTAGTGGAAAATTTTCAATTCCAAAACCCGATGCAGAGCCCAGCGGATTTTGATCAATCATACTGGTCGTTGCATTTAAAACTCCTTGAAAGTCTTGCAATGCTGCCGAAAATGAATCCAACCAAACCCCAACTTTGGTGGGCATGGCTTTTTGTATATGTGTGTAGCCTGGCATTGGTATATGATTTGAATCCTCCGCTTTTTTTTGAAAAGAAGCAATAAGCTCATTCACCTCCTTTTGTATCTCCAGCAGCTTCTCCTTCATAAACAATCGGATCATTACCAACGATTGGTCGTTCCTACTCCTGCCCGTATGAATTTTTTTACCTACTTCACCATGCTTTTCAGTCAAATACTGCTCTATGGCAGTGTGTCCGTCTTCTTGACTTTTTTGGATGCTAAATTTATCTTTCCCCCACAAGTCAATAATCTCTTGCAACCCTTGTTTGGCTTGTGCAAATTCTTTTTGATTGATGATATTCATTTCAAAAAGCATTTCAGCATGTGCCTTACTTGCCTGAATATCATACGGAAGTAGCTGTTGATCGAAGATGTAATCATCGCCAACGGTAAATGCTTCTACCAAAGGATGCAATCCGCCATTGCTGGTTTGCCATAATTTATTTTTCATAATCAAAATTTAATACACTCCAACCATTTTAAAAACCACCCTACTATCTTTTTACTTGTTTTTGGGCAGTAGGGTGGTTGATTAATTATAAAGGATTTATGAGTTTAATTTTTATAAAGCTCCTCTTCAAAATTATAAACATTGAAAGCTGTTTTTTGAGCAAGGTTATAAATCTCAATAAACCCAGCCGATGCATTTTGATTAAAAGTTGCATCCTTTTCAAAAGTTGCTAGACTTTCATCAAATAAGGAATATTGAGATATCAATGCTACTACATCTATGTTTCCTTTAAACAATTTGATTTTAACGGTGCCTGTTACTTTCTTGTTCATACTATTGATAAAAGCATGAATATGGTACATTACAGGATCGTACCATCTGGCAGCATACGTAAGGTATGCCCACTTACCATCCATAAACATTTTCAACTCGTTTTCTTCCCTTGTTGAAACCAATTTTTCAAGTTTTTTATGTGCTTCAATAAGTATGCTTGCCCCAGGATTCTCATAAATACCTCTCACTTTTAACCCAACAAATCTATCTTCAATCAAATGAAAAACGCCTACGCCATGTTTTGCGCCAATCTTGTTGCAGTCGTAAATTAATTCACTCAGCTTCTTGGCTTTTCCATTGATTTTTTTAGGGATGCCCTGCTCAAATTCAATCTCTATAATTTCACCAGTATCTGCTGCCTCTTCTTTGGTTTTACACCACTGCAAAATATTTTTTAGTGGAGGCACCAATGAAGGGTCTTCAATTTCTCCGCCTTCTCCTGTATTTCCCCACATATTTTCGTCGTATGAATAAGGCTTATCAGCTTTTTGAATAACTGGAATTTGATGCTTTTTAGCATATTCAATTTCTTCTTGTCTTCCCATGCCCCACTCTCTTACCGGAGCTATTACTTTTATTGCTGGATTTAGGGTAGTAATGTAACCTTCAAACCGTACCTGATCATTACCTTTTCCTGTGCAACCATGTGCTATAACCGTACAGTTTTTTTCTTTGGCAATTTTTACGGCTACTTTAGAAATAGCCACTCTTCCTAGAGGCGTACTAAGTGCATAACCACCTTGGTAATCAGCATTTGCTTTGATAGCTTCAGCAAGTAGAATGTCTGCAAATTCATCTTTTGCATCATATACAATGGCATCTTTTGCACCTAAATCCAATGCTTTTTGTTTGATTTCTGCAAGATTGTCGGCGGTTTGCCCTAGGTCGATGGTGAGCGTAATTACCTCAGATTGGTATTCTTCTTGAATCCATTTGAGCATTACAGAAGTGTCAAGACCACCTGAGTACAAAAGAAGACAAGTGTTGAAGCTTCCTTTTTTCGCCTCGTGAGAGGCAACTTTTACATAATTTGATTGCGTTTTCATAATAATATATTTTGGTTATAAATAAAAAGCCCTCTTCGTTTTTAACTGAAGAGGGCGTATAAGTTTTAAAGTCTTAAGCAACAAAAAAAATCACGCCCAAAGGCGGCTACGAAAAGATTTTTTTTGAAAAGATTGTATATTCTTATCAATTGATAATTTCATAATTAATTCATCTAATTTTAAAGCAGAAAAATAGCAATTATTTTGCTTTTTTCTTTGGCACGAAATTAAGAAAATTTTCATTGCTAAATCATCACAAAAAAGTTGAATTTTAAAAAATGACACAAAAAACAACAAAAGGGCTATTCCACCCATGCTATTTTGCCACCATTGCTCAGTATTCACTGCTTGTAAAATGTGCACAATTCTCATTCGAAATTCATGATCATTATCAAAAACAAACCTATAGAAACCGTTGTTTTATTTATGCTCAGCAAGGAAGACAACATCTGAATGTGCCTGTAAAAAGATCTTCTGAGGGTAAACAAATAACAAAAAATGTAAAGATTGATTATTCAGAAAACTGGCAACAGCAGCATTTTAGGACTATTAAAACTGCTTACAATACCTCGCCATTTTTTGAGTTCTTCGAAGATGATTTGTTGAAAATTTATTCAAAAAAACAGCTATTTTTATTAGATCTCAATCTAGAAACACATCAGTTTGTAATGTCGTGCCTAGACCATCACACACCATATAATTTTACTGAATCCTATGAAAATCAAAAAGTTGAATTTGATTTTCGTGAGTTGATAAATTCAAAGAAAAAAATGAATTATTCTTTTGAAGAATACCCCCAAAACTTTGTGTCAGCAAATGAATTCATCCCAAATCTTTCAATTCTAGACCTCCTTTTTATGGAAGGACCGCAGGCATTTAGTTATTTATTGTCTACTCATTTTGATACAGAAACACTTTAATAAAACGCTAAATTTTATGATCTAGGACTGTTTTTCTTTATCAAGGCAAAACATGGTGATAGAAATTATGTTATTTGAGTATGGCGTCACAATCCAAACAAATAATTTAGTTTTGCTACAAACTTTATAACAATTGATGAGTAATTCAAATTCAAACCAGCCAAAAGCTACAAAAACACCAAAAGAACTTAGTATTCACGGACAAAAAATAATTGACAACTATTTCTGGCTTAATGAAAAAGAAAATCCAGCAGTTATTGACTACTTGAATGCAGAAAATGAATACTATCATTCAAAAACAGCTCATACAAACACACTTCAACAAGAACTTTTTGAGGAACTGAAAGCTCGAATTAAAGAAGAAGACCAATCAGTACCTTTCAAAAAAAACCATTACATCTATACAACCTATATGCACGTAGGTCAGCAATATCCTGTCTTTTGCAGAAAGCATGAATCTGAAGATGCTATAGAGCAGACCCTGTTTGATGTAAATAAAATGGCTGATGGCTTTAATTATTTCGACTTGGGCAGCTTCTCTGTTAGCCCAGATAATAAAACTGCTGCTTTTTCAACTGATTGTGTAAGTAGAAGACTGTATGATCTTCAATTCAAAGATTTAGAAACTGGTGAAATTTACCCAGAAAAAATAGAAAACACCACTGGTGGTATTGCTTGGGCGAATGACAATAAAACTGTTTTTTACACAAAAAAAGATCCTGAAACGCTTCGATCCTTTAAAATATTTCGTCATGTATTGAACACAAACCCTGCCAAAGATGTTGAGGTATTTGAAGAAACTGACGAAACTTTCAACACTGCTGCATACAGAACAAAATCAGGTAAGTACATCATCATTGCTTCCTTCAGCACCATTTCTACCGAGTATAGATTCCTTAACGCCAGCAACCCAGAAGGCACCTTCACTATTTTTCAAGAACGAGCGCCAAACCATGAATACGCAATTTTTCATTACGAAGATCATTTCTATGTTCATACAAATGTAGATAATGCCTTTAATTTCAAACTGATGAAAACTTCAGAATCGAAAACTTCAAAAGAAAATTGGCAAACGCTTATCGATCACAGAGAAGAAGTACTACTAGAAGACGTTTCGATCTTTAAAGATTTTTTGGTGCTAGAAGAACGTGAAAATGGACTTTGCAAAATCAGGATAAAAAATTGGGATGATTCTAAAGATGATTATTTTCCCTTTGAAGAAGAAGTTTACGATGCCGGAGTAGGTTACAACCCTGATTTTGAAACATCCATGTTGCGTATTGCCTATAGCTCCATGACCACACCTACCACTATTTTCGATTTTAATGTGAATGATGGGACTAAAACCATCAAAAAAGAGCAAAAGGTTCTGGGCGGAAAGTTTCAAAAAGATAATTACAAAAGCTTTAGGCTATGGGCAAAAGCAGCCGATGGCGTAGAAATTCCAATGTCTGTGGTGGTTCGGAAAGACACCAAGATAAATAGCGAAACACCTTTGCTACTTTATGGTTACGGGTCGTATGGTATTACTGTTGATCCAAGATTTAGCTCAAGCAGGCTGAGTTTACTTGACAGGGGCTTTATATTCGTGATTGCACACGTAAGAGGTGGCGAGTATTTAGGTAGAAAATGGTATGAAAACGGACGTATGCTTTCTAAGAAAAATACTTTCACAGATTTTATTGCTTGTGCCGAGCATTTGATAAAAAACAACTACACTTCTTCGAATCATTTGTATGCATCTGGAGGATCTGCTGGTGGTTTACTCATGGGTGGAATCATCAACATGAAACCAGAAATATTCAAAGGCATTGTTGCAGATGTTCCATTTGTAGATGTGCTTACCACCATGTTGGATAAAACCATTCCGCTAACCACTGGCGAATACAACGAATGGGGAAATCCAGAGGATTTAGAATACTACAATTACATAAAATCATATTCTCCCTACGATAATGTGGAGGCAAAGGAATACCCAAATATGCTAGTAACTACAGGCTTACATGACTCACAAGTTCAGTATTTTGAGCCTGCAAAATGGGTGGCAAAACTAAGAGAGCTTAAAACAGACAACAACCTACTTTTACTTTATACCGATATGGATTCAGGACACGGAGGCGCTTCTGGTCGTTTTGACGTATTAAAAGACATTGCCAGGTCTTATAGTTTTCTAATTGACTTGGAAAAAAATGATGCGTAAGTTTTAGAAGGAAGAACCATCGTTTGAGCTATGTACCTTTAAAAAAAGCACTTCACATTTAAATCTTTCCCCAACGCTACCAATTATAAAATGGGCGTTTTTTGGTTTTATTTTAAACACAACAGGTTTTTTTTGAAGAAGTTGCATGTGCTGAATTATTTTTTTATTCGTTAAAACATCATTGTCAAAAATCAGTTCATCAACTTCTTCATCTTCAATCATTGTTGCCAACTCAGCAGTTGAAATCTCAAGATTTGTCTCTACCCTACAATTTATTTTTTCAAAGGCTTTCGGTAATTCCTTATTATTTGTCAATAACAAAGAATTGAATGATTTAATTTCTTTTTGATCAGATTGATAGCTGTTTTTTATGTATTTTGAAAGATACCAAGAACCTCTTCCCAATTCCATTAATAAATAAAAAAATGGATTTAGCTTGAAGTGCTTTTTGTAAAAAATCTTCATGGCACCTAAAAAATAATTTAGGTACTTTACATTTCTTTGAGTACTTTCTCCTTTGTAATGAATTACTTGAGTATCTGAAAAATAATAATTTTCATACCCCCTCTTCCATACTTTGTAACTCAAATCTATGTCTTCGCCGTACATAAAGTAATCCTCGTCAAACCCTTTTACCCCCTCATAAACAGCTCTTTTCATAAACATAAAAGCACCGACTAAAATAGGCACCTTACCTGTTTCATCCTCTCCTAAATGCTTTGCGTAATACTTGCTGCTTTGTTTTTTTGAAATTCCAAAAAGTTTGTTAAAAGAAACCATCGGAGTAGGAATTCCACGCTTGCTTTCGAGTAAAAAACGACCTGTTCCGTCAATCAATTTAACTCCTACAATGCCTAAATTAACTTTTTCATCTGCAAAATTCAACAACTTCACCAAAGTATCCTCAGCAATAACCGTATCTGGATTTAGAATTAATACATACGTTCCGTTGGCAATAGAAACTCCTTGGTTATTAGCTTTTGAAAAACCTAGATTTTGTTTGTTTTCAATGAATTGAACTTCTTGAAACTTACGCTGTAAGTATTCGTAGCTTCCATCATCGGAATTATTATCAACGACAATAATTTCAGTTTTGATGTTTGCAGAAGCCTCCAAAACGCTCTGAATACACTGCTGCAAAAGATACTGAACTTTATAACTTACAATGACTATAGAAACCTGCATCATTATAAAGAAGGTTCAAGCAGCACTCGATTGGCAATACTTCTTCCTAACGTAACTTCATCTGCATATTCCAGTTCATCGCCCACAGCTATCCCTCTTGCAATGGTGGAGGTAAGTACTGAAAACGGCGTTAGTTGTTTGCGAATGTAAAAAATAGTGGTGTCACCTTCAATGGTGGAACTAAGGGCAAAAATAACTTCTTCCACCCCTCCTTCTTTCACCTTTGTTACCAAACTACCAATGTTTAAATGTTGTGGACCAACCCCTTCTATGGGTGAAATTTTACCATTCAACACATGGTACAAACCCTTGTATTGCATGGTGTTTTCTATCGCCATTACATCTCTTACATCCTCTACTACACAAACCAACGCCTCATTTCGATGTGGGTTTGCACAAATTTCGCAAACATCGGTATCGGAAATATTATGACATTTTTTGCAAGTTTTGATTTCTTCGGTAAGCCTGTTGAGTGATGAAGAAAGCCTGTAGGTCTGTTCTTTGGGTTGCTTCAATAAATGCAATACCAACCTTAAGGCTGTTCTTTTGCCAATTCCAGGAAGTTGAGAAACTTCGTTTACGGCTTTTTCTAAAAGTTTAGAGGAAAATTCCATGGTGTAAAAATAGCTTTTGAAAATGAATTTATCAATGATACTAAAAACAATACACAACTTTTTTATAAAAAAATTTAACCGTGCCTAATAACAATTCAACAAAACTGTTTAAAAATAAAAAAATCAACATAAATAAGAAGTTTTGTGAATGCGGAAACTCACTATCTTTGAATTAGCTATAAAAATAATTTGATATGAAAGGCGCAATGTTGGTGAATTTAGGCTCACCTGATAGTACAGATGTTGGAGATGTAAAAAAATACTTGGGTGAATTTTTGATGGACAAATACGTGATCGATGTTCCGTATTGGCTAAGAGTTTTGCTTGTGAAAGGAATCATTCTGAATCTTCGACCTAAAAAATCTGCCAAAGCCTATAAAAAAATATGGTTTGACGAAGGGTCGCCACTGATTGTGCTTTCTAAAAGACTGGTGGAGAAAGTTCAACAAAAAAGCAGCTTACCTATTGAACTCGCCATGCGTT
>Ga0307933_1000689_pt1 | contig 30776 bp, 34 predicted proteins | sample OrgLakmetageno88_FD_201811 | JGI IMG/M metagenome (GOLD analysis project Ga0307933, IMG submission 201811) | Saline water microbial communities from Organic Lake, Antarctica - #88 | ecosystem: Environmental > Aquatic > Non-marine Saline and Alkaline > Saline | place: Antarctica: Organic Lake... | reverse complement strand
GCTAGTGACACTGGCTAATTTCTTCCTTGGGTTTGTCAGTTTCTTCGCGGTGATCGTGTTAATTTACGCGGGTATTCGTATGATCGCTAACTTTGGCGATGAAGACGCGGTTGGTAAAGCTAAAGACACCGCTAAATATGCGGTTATTGGCTTAGTGCTGGCTTTCTCGGCCTTTACCATTATTCGTTTCTTTTTACTGCCAGGCGGCGGCGTTTCAGGGGCTTAAATTTAAGTATTAAATAGGTTTTAATCTCGTGACAAATTTGATTGGTTCTTTTAAGATGCCTTTGAACATTTAGGTGAGAATTATTAGTACGCTCACAAATTTAACTTCGGATGTCTGAGTACCAAAAGTTTACAAGCTTACTGGAAGACTGGTTTGCACACTTCGGAAGAAATTTTCCGTGGCGTGAAAATCGGGATCCTTATTATGTGTGGGTTTCTGAAATCATGTCGCAGCAAACCCAAATTGACCGGGTGGCCGATAAATTCTTTCCAAGGTTTATAGAGACTTTTCCGAATGTAGACGCCTTAGCGGCGGCTGACTGGGAAGTGGTTTATCCGTGCTGGGAAGGTTTAGGGTATTACAACCGAGGCAAAAATTTGCTTAAAGCGGCCCAAGTAATTGTGGCTAAACACAATAGCCAAATGCCAGATACCGTGACGGCCCTTGAAGCGTTACCGGGCGTGGGAAAATATACGGCTCATGCGGTGATGGCGTTTGCGTTTGATAAAAAAGTGCCCGCGATTGATACTAATATTAGTAAAATTATTTCGGTGTTGTGGCCCGGTCGAGACACGGTTGAAGTGGCAAACGAATTAGTTTCGCTATCACAATCGGGTTACGCCTGGAATAGCGCCATGATGGATTTAGCCAGTAGCCTGCGGGCCGGTAAAACTATTGAAGGTGAATTAGGGGAAACCTATTTTGCGGATGAAGCGGTGCGGGATTTATTTAAACCGAAACGAAAAAAGCCGGTTAAAAAGGCGAAAGTTGATAAACCTAAAAAGCGTAAACACCGAATTGAAGTCGGGATTGCGTGTATTTGGAGAGAGGGGAAATATTTAATTCAAGCGCGTCCGAAAGGCAAAAGCTTTGAAGGTTCTTGGGAATTTCCGGGTGGAAAACGAGAGAAAGGAGAGAATTTTAGGCAGTGTGTAAAACGTGAAATTCAAGAAGAAGTTGGGATTAACGTTTCGGTTCGCCCCCATTTTTACGAGGAGTTGCATGAATTTGAACGGACGGAATTGCTGCTACGCTTTCATCGTTGCCAAATTCAGGCCGGTGAACCTTCACCACAGGAAGAACAAGAATTGATGTGGATTGAACCGGAAAAATTTAGCGAGATAGATTTTTTAAAAACCAATCATAAAGCTTTAGAAAAACTCAAGTCTATGCGGGTTTAGAGATTGATTTCTTAATCTAATTTTTTGTCTAAAATCTAGTTATGAAAAATCTAATTTTTGCCCAACGCACAGACGAAAATTCTTATAGCGCTAGTTGGCTTGAATTGTTTTTTGATTTAGTTTTTGTGGCCATGGTGGCCCAGCTAACGTATCACTTTAGCTATAATCATTCGACGTTTGAAGATTTTTTGCAATTAGGGATTGTGGGCTACATGATTTTTTTATCTTGGATGCTAACCACGGCTAATCGTAATTTGCGGCAAGAAGAAGATCTTACCGATATTATTGGAGTCCAGTTACAAATGGCGTTAATACTGATTATGAGTTTGACGCTCCCACAAGCTTTTGCAGAGTATAGCTGGCTTTTTTTTGGCGCTATGGGGCTTAACGGTTTTATAGGTTTGGCTTTTATGCGACGTATGTATCGATTAAATCCTCAAAGAAGACCGCAAACTTTTAACGTCTGGTGGGGGTTTTTTATGGCTTCATGTCTTTGGTTTGTAACCGGATTTTTGGAAGGCGTTTATTTGTATATTGTGGCGACTTTAGCTCTCATTACTCATATTGCTGCGCCTATGACACAAGGTAAAGGGAATGTCGTGACGATGTTAAACATGGATCACCTCTTGGAAAGGCTCGGCTTGTTTTTGCTGCTCGTTATGGGCGAAGCTGTGTTGGTAGTAGCCCTTATAAACAGTGCTGCTGGTGAATTTAGTTTTGAACAGCTGGTTATTGTGTTATCCGGTTTTATACTCATGGTCGCACTTTGGTGGTGGTATTTCCCGTATATTCATAACCACGCTCACGGTAAGAGAGCGCCGTGGTTTCAATTAATGCTGCATACGCATGGGTTTCTTTATGGTAGTTTGATTCTGATTGCGGGAGGGTTAAAAATACTCTTAAACGATCCGTATTTGCCCATCTTTCACGCTTGGATTTACCTCGTTGGCGTTTTGTTAATGGTGGTCACGTTTAATATTATCAGAGCCACGCTCACCCATCATCCCCTAGAGGCGGTAAAATCAATAGCTGGTTTTTTAGTCGGATTCTTGGTTTTAATTTTGCTTTGTTACTGGCTCGATTTATCCGTTTATTACTTAGTAACGGGTATTAGTATCTGGCTGCTTTTATATGTAGCGATCGACTACCGCAAACATTTTGGGAATTCGTGTGTGATTTATTAAAAGAAAACTCTTATTATCACCCACCAAATAGCTAACGCTGAAATTGCGATGGCGAAAACAGGTACAAAGTATTTATCAAGCTTGAAGTGTTTAAGCGCCCATAAAAACGGCACAAAAAAGGCTAATATTATTATCTGCCCGATCTCAACGCCAACGTTAAAAAATAGTAGTGACGGCAGTAAGCGGCTGGCGTCTGGGGCTACTTCAGCAAAGACACCTGCAAACCCAAGCCCGTGAAATAAACCAAACATAAATATTACCCCAATGCTGGTATGGGCGTTAGCAAACCACGGATATTTTTTGCTGAGAAACACAGTTGTTATAGCCATATAAGCAATAGAAGCCGCGATTATGGGTTCTACAATTTTGCCCGATAAGGTCAGAATATTGGTTCCCCCTAAAATTAAAGTTACCGAGTGCGCGAGGGTAAAAGCGGTCACCATTTTTAAAATACGACGCCAGGTTGGTAGTAGCAATACGAGGCTCATAACAAATAAAATATGGTCGAGCCCAATTAAAATATGCTCTACACCTAAGACCACATAATTCTTGGCAAATTGCCACCAGTTTAAGTCTGTCGGGGTTTGATACACTTCATCAAAAGTGTTTCCAATTTGATCGAGTAACACTAAATCGTTGAGTGAAAACGGACTTTCGTCAAAGCCATCACCATCAACGAGCCTTTGTACTTTTTCTGGCCAGTCGGTGTCTTTAAGACTTGGTTCTGCGAGCGTAAAGGCTAAAATTTCGGGTTCAGTCGCACTCGGATTGTTGAGTAAATAATCTACTAAAACTGGCGGCATGTTAAACGTTTGGGCGTTATCATCACCGGTCCAAAGTTCAGCGTCACCGGCAAAATCAGAGGCGTCTATAAACGCCTGCATCTCACTATCGGTGGCATCTGGATTGGCAGCCATAAAAGCGAGTAACTCTGTGGGAATACTGTGAGCACTGACGATTTGAAACATCATCCCGATAGACAAACTGAACCCTAAAATTAATTTTTTCATAACTTGAAAGACTAAATTTTCAAGAGCACTATAATTAATTTCTCGCTTAAAAAACAGAGATGACAATATTTTAATATTGTTTAACCTAAAGCGTAATGAAAGAGCTGCCTTATTTACCAACGGGAAAAGAAATTTTGTACGTTGCGGAGGATCATGAGTTTATGCAAATTGCTAAAAACGCCGCGTTAAAAGGTTCGCTTGATAGCGCTCATCCTACTGGAGCGGTATTGGTAAAAGACGGAATTCCGATTGGGGCTGGAGCCAACGGGTCGGCTTTCCACACCCGCGTTGGTTGTGTGCGTAAATTACTTAAAGTGCCAACGGGGAAGCTTTATGGTTTGTGTGGTGGCTGTTCGCCTAAAAATCATGCGGAACAAAAAGCTATTAAAGATGCGCTTGCTAAAGGGAAAGATGTAAAAAACGCAGATATTTATTTATGGGGCCACTGGTGGTGTTGTGAGTCTTGTTGGCACGCTATGATAAAAGCGGGCGTTAACCAGGTATATTTACCAAACCGGGCTTTTGAAAAATTTGGAGAAAAACGCGGCTAAGAATTTTGGCCTACGAGGAGTGCCGCTAAAGTTATTGAGAGTATAAACCAGACGATAAAAGTTATCCGCCAAGGCTGCCAAGGGTTGCCACAAATTATTTTAGCTAAACGGTGGCATAACCGACGATGATGAGTCACCCAGAGATACATTTTTTCAGTCATCCAAGCAAAACCAGGTACGTTTTTGTACAGCCACCAGCCGCGGTTACTGGCGCCATAACTTAAAGTTTTAAAACCAGCGGCGGCGCCCTGGTAAGGGGGCTTATTATTCTCAACTAAATGAATAGTACGAGCGCAGTCTTCAGGCTTTAAGCCCAAAGTGGTGTCTTGATAGGGTATAAAATGTACCTGTTTATTGGTTATCTTTTCCAAATAGTCGACGCAGTACTGGCAAAATTCACAATCACCGTCATAAAGCAACGTTGGCTTTTTCATAGTTTAAGGTTAGTTATTCTATTTTTTAAAGACAGATTTCTATTTTATATCGATGATTTATAATGATTGACGGCTTTTAAAAGAGATATAAACTTCATCAGAAATTATTATTAAAAAAGATGAAGCGTATTAAGTTAAGGGTTTTGCTTATTTTTGTTGGCGGATTTTTTGTTGGAATCGCTTCAACTTTTGGCCTGAGAGCCGGCTTAAATTATTTTGCAACCACGGAGCTTGAACGAAGTTTTAGTGAGACAGCTCAGTTCACAAATCCCTATTTAGAATGCCCAGGCTTTAGTGGTGTTGATACAAAATTAAATCAAGCCCGGGCTGAAATTATTGATTTTGTCGAAGCAAAAGAAGCAAACGATGACAGTTTGCAGGTATCGGTTTATGCCCGTGATTTGAAAAATGGTCCTTGGATTGGGGTAAATGAAAGTCAGCGTTACGTTTCGGCTAGTTTGATGAAGGTGCCGGTAATGATGATGCTTTTAAAGCAAATAGAGGAAGGACGATTAAGTCCTAACGACATGCTAGAGTATCAGCCTGAGAATTTAGATCCGAACCGTGATATTAACAGCGAAGCCGTAGAGGCGGTCGCTACCATGATACCTGGTGAAAGTTATTCGGTATTAGATTTAATGACTTTTATGACGGCCTATTCCAGTAATGAAGCTTTTTTTACGCTGCTTGATGTAACCGATATTGATGATCGCAATACTTTTGAAAAAGCGGTTGGGGTAGACTGGAGTGCCTTGAATTACCCACAGATGGTGAGTGTTAAAAATTATAGCGGTTTTTTCCGGGTTTTATATAACGCGAGTTATTTAAATCGTGACACTTCCGAATTTGCGCTGAACCTTTTGAGTCAAACCCGTTTTGATTTTGGCCTAAAAGCGGGCGTGCCAGAAGGCACCGTGGTGGCCAATAAATATGGGAATCAAGAACAATACCAAGAAGGCGATAGAGTGATCGAGAGTCGCAATGATTTAACGCTGTCTCGTAAAACTAAATTTCTACACGACTGTGGGATCGTGTACCATCCCGAGAGTCCCTACGCTTTGTGCGTTATGACCAGTTCGGCCGAAAAAAGTAACATCGCTTTAAGTGAAATTATTGCCGAGATTTCGAGTATTGTATATCGCTATCGCTAGTGGCGCGTTTGAGCAAACGACGGCTTTAGTTTACGATGCTTAAAATGGATTTAAAAATAAATAAACAAGAGTGGCTACAAACCAACAGCCTGGGAGGCTTTGCTGCAGGGTGTGTTTCTGGGGCGCCTACACGTCGTTATCACGGGCTTTTGTGTGCCAGCTTTCATCCTCCAACCGAGCGCTTTATGCTGGTTTCGCATTTAATTGAAACGCTACAAATAAATGGGCAGACGATACCTCTTTCAACCGAGCATTATTGGCATCATCGCCCACAGCTGGAGGTACCCGTACAGAGTTTTAGCAATCTTCCTTATGCCCAGTGGCAGTACGCTGTAAATAGCGTCCAGATAGAGAAGTCGGTATTAATGTTAGATCATGAAAATACCACTCTAGTACGTTATACCAATACTGGAAAAGAGTCTGTAAAACTTTTTGTAAAACCGTTATTGGCGATGCGTGATTTTCATTATTTGCGAAAAGATCACCCTGATTTTAAAACCACTATTGAAGGGAATACCGTAAAAGTGCAATCAGAAGCTTTGCCGACGGTTTATTTAAGTGCCAATGTGGATTTATGGCAACCGCGAAGTGATTGGTATCATGAACTGTACTATCACGAAGAAGCTTTACGTGGCTTTGAGGCGACCGAAGAAAATTTTTTACCAGCGGAAGTGCACCATACGATAGCCCCTGGAGCGAGTTTAGTATTGAGACTTAGTACAAAATCAGGCGTAGTGAGCCAAAAGGCTTTTACTCAAGCCGATGAAAAATATGCCTCTAAACCTGAAAACCAATCATTCATTGGTGATCTCAAGGAAGCGGCTCAACAGTTTTTAGTACACCGGGAATCTACTAATGGTACGAGTATTTTAGCCGGCTACCCTTGGTTTTCTGATTGGGGACGCGACACTTTAATTGCTTTGCGTGATTTTCAAGACTTTATGACTCCAGGAGAAGTTCAAGCGGTGTTTAAAACGTTTTTGCACTACCAAAAAGACGGGCTTATTCCCAATCGTTTTCCCGATAATCCTGAAGATGAAATTGAATACAATACGGCTGATGCCACGTTGTGGTTATTTGTGGCGTTGTGGGAAACCCAAAAAAAAGCGCCTGATATTGGATTTTTACAAACGGTGTTTGCCGATTTAACGCTTATCATCGAAGCCCACTTAAAAGGCACTCATTTTAACATTGGTATGCAAGCTAACGGACTTTTAGCTCAGGGTGAAGCCCCGTGGCAACTAACGTGGATGGACGCTAAAATTGGGGATTACACGGTTACCCCTCGGCGAGGATTGGCGGTTGAAATAAATGCGCTGTGGTATAACGCGCTTAAAATATACCAGTCTTTTCAAAGCACTTTGAAAGACAACACTTTGAATGTGGCTAAACCAGTAAAGCAGTTTGAAAAGGCGTTTATTAAAACCTTTTGGCGCCCTGATAATTTAGGGTTGTATGACTTAATTAACGAAGATGGCACGCCTGATTTATCTATTCGGCCGAATCAAATATATGCGCTGAGTTTGCCGTTTGATATATTGCCAAAACCTAAACAAAAACTTGTATTGCAACAAGTCAGCGAAAACCTCTATACCGCAATGGGGTTAAGAACTTTAGCCATTGATGATCCATGTTTTATACCTGAATATAAAGGGACTCCCCTGCAACGTGATTCAGCGTACCATCAAGGGACGGTGTGGCCTTTTTTATTACGAGACTACTGGGTAGCGTACGAAAAAATTAATGGGATTAAAAAAACTAAAATTCAACTTAAAACTGAGATCGAAAGTTTGCAGCATCACTTTTATGCTGATGCCGGAGTTAACAGCGTTTCTGAGATATTTGATGGCCTGCGGCCAGAGCACGGAAAAGGCTCGCCCCAACAAGCGTGGAGTGTAGCGGCGCTGTATAAAATGCAGAAGCTATTAGAGGGCTAGAGTGGTTTTACGGTTTGTCCATCGGCTTCATCTTTTACTTCCCAGCCAATCGCTTTAATGGCATCACGCAGCTTATCTGATTCAGCAAAGTCTTTGTTAAGTCGAGCTTCAGCTCTTTTTTGCAATAATGTTTCAACTTCGTGTGGAAGTTCCATAACCTCAAAATTAAGCACTTCGAAAACCGTGTTAAAGTCTTGTTCTAAAAACTCAACTATTTGTAGCGCTTCATCCGCACGGAGACTCTTTTCGTCTTTTTTCTTAAGCGCCGTTGCCACTAAATCGAACACGACAGCCAGCGCTTCGGCTACGTTTAAATCGTCACTCAGGGCGGCCTTAAATTTTGTTTGCGCTTGGCTGACGAATGCAGAAGTTTGCGTCGGGTTTTCGGTTGGCTCGGGTTCGCAGACCGTTTCAATTAGACGATGGGCTTCTTGCAAGCGTGCTATCGAATTACGCGCTTGAACTAAACTGTCTTCGGTGAAATTAAGGGCGGTTCGGTAGTGGGCCGCCAGTAAAGCGTAACGAATTTCTGCCCCGGTGTAACCTTTGCTTATCAGGTCGCGAATCGTAAAGAAATTACCTTTTGATTTGCTCATCTTTTTCCCATCGACCAACAGATGTTTAGCGTGAAGCCAGACTGGAATATGATAGCCGTGGCTACATTCGTTTTGGGCGATTTCGCATTCGTGGTGCGGGAAAGCGTTATCTTCTCCGCCGGTATGAATATCGGTGTGCGTTAATAAGCTTTGGCTCATGGCAGAACATTCAATATGCCAGCCAGGGAAACCCTGTCCCCAAGGCGATGGCCACTGCATTAAGTGTGACTCGTCTGCACTTTTCCATAAAGCAAAATCAAGTGGGTCTTCTTTTTCGTCGTTAATTTCTACACGGGCGCCAGACTTTAAATCTTTTAATTTATTACCCGAAAGCTTACCGTAGTCATTGTATTTAGCCGTTCTAAAATATACTGAGCCATTAGCTTCGTAGGCAAAACCCTTGTCGATTAAAGTTTCGGTCATAGCAATCTGCTCAGCGATAAAATCAGTGGCTTTTGGGCGACTGTCGGGCGGCAAAATATGGAGGGCTGTTTCGTCTTCGATAAAAGCGTTGGTGTAATACTCGGCAATATCCCAGGCGGTTTTGCCTTCCGCTTTGGCTTTTTTGGCCACTTTATCATCACCGTCGGCGTCGGCTAAATCATCATTGGTTAAATGGCCGACATCGGTAATGTTTTGTACTTTAGTGACGTTATAACCGGCGTATTTTAAAACACGGGTTAATAGATCTGCCATTAAAAAAGATCTGAAATTACCAATATGCGCGTAGTCATAAACGGTGGGCCCACAGCTATAAATATTAACCTGTCCGGGCGTTTTAAGTTGAGCCTCTAAAAGTTCTTTTTTACCCGTGAGCGAGTTATGTACATAAAATTCAGTTTTCATCGCAAGTTAGCATAATGCTTTTTGGATTTACTGAAAATAAAGGCTGGTTTTTATTGCTTAGCCTGGATGTGGTTTGACAGACTGAAGCGTTGCAGACAGAAATAAAATGCTTTAAGCTGCTAACAAAAAAATGATTGATATTCAGAAAGAGCGAGTACACCAATTTTTACAAAACCACAGTCTGTGCGTGGTAAGTTTAGTGGATAATCATGGACAACCTATATCGGCTTTGGTTGAATTTGTAGTCGATAATGATTTGAATTTATACTTTGGAACTAATCGTAAATTTAGAAAAGCGAAGGCATTGGAGAATAGTAAAGTTGTTTCAGTGGTAGTTGGTGGTAGGGAGGATGCTTGTGTGCAAATGCAAACTTATTCGCAAAAGCTAATTAAAGACGAGAATAAAAAGTGTAAAGACAAGTTAGTTTCAAGATTACAAAAAAATTATTTTCCGATTATTCCTGAAGATGATTTTATTTTTTTTAAGCTTACAACGAATTGGGTTCGCTATACTGATGTAAGCGTAATGCCTTGGAACGTATATGAGCTAGACTTACAGTAATGAAAAAAGCTTTGCGATACGCGCTTCCGGTGCCTTTAAAAAAGTTTTTAAAAACAACGGTTTATACCGTGTTAGATGTAAAAGACACCCTGACAGGCAAACGTGATAAAGCGTATCCACCCAGGCGTTTAAACTTTGTGGGGAGTAAAGACTTTAAAGCGGTCGGGGATGAGTTTGTGGAGCTGTTTAAGAATGTAGGCGGTTTGAAACCAACTGATCGCGTGCTTGATATTGGTTCTGGTATTGGCCGGATGGCTTTGCCACTGACTAGTTTTTTAAAAGAAGGCCGTTATGAAGGTTTTGATATTGATGCTCGTGGAGTTGAGTGGTGTCAGCAACATATCACGCCTCAGCATTCCCACTTTAATTTTCAATACGTCGATTTGTATAATAAATACTATAATTCTAAAGCCGCTACGGCACCCTCAGACTTTAAATTTCCCTATCCCGATAGCAGCTTTGACTTTGTGTTTGCGACCTCTGTGTTTACGCACCTTTTACCCGATGATGCGCACCATTATTTAAAAGAAATTGAAAGGGTTTTGGCGCCTGGAGGGACGGCTTTTTTGACTTGGTTTGTGCTGACCGAAGACCGAATAGAACAAATGAAAAGCGAATCGGCTAACGCTGATTTTGCTTATAGATATAAAGATACTGATTTTTGCTTTTATTCGCACGCTAGTAATCCTGAAGCAGAAATTGCTTACACTAAAAGCTGGCTGCAAAATCAGTTACCAGGCGCACAATTTCATTCAGGATCTTGGTGTGGGAGCGATGGGGTTTCGTATCAAGATATTGTGATTTGGCGTCCTAAAAAATAGTGTAAATAAAAGGCGCTAAGGCGGAGCCTTGCGTAAATACTATTAACAAGCCCAGTAGGGTTAAGATTAAGAGAAGGGGGAACAGCCAGAATTTTTTACGTTCTACCATAAACCCCCACAAATCTTTAACGGTTTTTAATTTACTCATCGCGGCTTATTAAATTGTTTTTTAACGCGACTGTCCAATTTGTGCGAAACGAATTAAGCCATATGCGGCAAAGCCGCTTAAAGCGCCAATAGCGTGTCCTTGCCAAGAAACGCCTGGCATAAAGCCAAATACGATGTTTAAAAGCACGAGTACGCCAATCATTTGTGCCATTTGTGGTGCATCTTGCCAGTAAAAATAAGCCAGCACCATCAGTCCCATCCCGATTCCAGAAAAACCTAACACGGCGCCATCATTAAAATACCAAAGCCCAAGCACCGATAAATTCCAGACCAGTAAAACCATTAACAAGTAGCGCCACCAGCCAACATACCGTTCTAAAGCCACCCCCATTAACAGCACAATCAGCATGTTAGAAATTAAATGTAACAGCGAAATATGCGAAAAATGGGCTAAGTAAGAAGCTATATTTAGCTGCCCTCCATAACTTATAAACGGTGCCATCAAACCCAAATTAAAAATGGCCCAAAACCCAATATTAACCACCGATATAACAAAAGTGACGGGCAAATCCTTGTGAAACCGAGGCCAGTCAATGGGGGCTAACATTAATTTTTAAGCGACTTTTCTACAATTACTTTGGCACTCCAAACGGCCCAAATAGTAAATAAAATAAACAGCGGCCAGGCTGTTAAATCCCAAGCGTAGATAATGAGGAAAGTCGAACCGAGCAAGTTTAAAACTTCATCGTATAAAGTGCCTTTATCGAGGTCCGCTAAGTTTTTCATAAAAAAGGCAGCCATTACCATGGCGGACCCAAAGACGCCGAAAAAATAAATATAATCCATTGTTTATAAGTGTAGACGCTTTTATCGAGTAAGTAAAAACTTGCATGAACTGATTAAAGATTTATAAATAAAGCGCTTCGTTTTTATCAAGAGACGGTAAGAGATTTGGCTCTAAGACCCGTCAGCAACCAGTTACTCAATAACAAGGTGCTCCATCCATACTAAGATAAAGATTGATTAAAAAGGGAGTAAAACTATTTATTCATCTTTTTTTTTACATGAAAACTATTTTTACGTCAGAGTCGGTTACTGAAGGTCACCCAGATAAAATTGCGGATCAAATTTCTGATTCGGTGTTAGACGCTTTTTTATCCGCTGATCCAAATTCGCGGGTAGCGTGTGAAGTGCTCGTTAATACTGGGCTGGTCGTGGTTTCGGGTGAAATTACTTCGAAAGCGGATTACATTGATATTCAAAAAATTGCGCGTGATTGCATAATTGAAATTGGTTACGACCACGGTGACATGTGTTTTGATGGTCGTTCTTGTGCGGTGCTAACCGCGATTGATGAACAATCGCCTGATATTGCGCAAGGGGTAAACGAATTACCCGATCATCTGCAAGGCGCGGGTGATCAAGGCATGATGTTTGGCTTTGCGTGTGATGAAACCCCTGAATTAATGCCGTTGCCTATCTCGCTCTCGCATAAACTAGCGCGACGTTTAGCGCTGGTGCGAAAAAATGGCACATTGCCCTATTTAAGGCCCGATGGAAAAGTGCAAGTATCGGTTGAATATGAGGACGATAAACCAACCCGAGTGGTAGCCGTGGTACTTTCAACACAACACGCGCCAGAGATTGAACAACCACAAATTCATGCGGATATTAAAGCGCACGTCATTGACCCAATTTTAGGGGGCTTAGTAGACGCTGAGACGCTGTATCACATTAACCCTACGGGCAAGTTTGTGATCGGCGGGCCACAGGGGGATTGTGGTTTAACAGGCCGTAAAATTATTGTTGATACTTACGGTGGTATGGGACGTCATGGTGGCGGTGCGTTTAGTGGGAAAGATCCTTCTAAGGTTGATCGAAGTGCGGCTTATATGGCGCGGCACATTGCCAAAAGTTTAGTGGGCAATGGTTTAGCTAAAAAGTGTGAGGTGCAATTGGCGTACGCCATTGGCGTGGCTGAACCCGTTTCGGTGCGAGTAGAAACTTTTGGTACGGGTACTAAGGGCGAAGATGAATTGGCGCAACTAGTGCGCGATCAATTTCCACTAAGACCAAAAGAGCTGATTGATTACCTAGAGCTAAAACAACCAATTTATGCGAAAACAGCGGCCTATGGCCATTTTGGGCGTGAAGATTTAGACGTTAAATGGGAGCAAATTGCGCCTTTGGCAATTTAGTCAATCTTTGTTGCCCGCGAGGATGCTTTTTGTAGTGTTATAAAGATGTCTTTCAAAGTAAAAAAAATACGAGAGCGAAAAGGAAAATTTGCCTGGTGGCATAACTTTGAGGCCGCCATTGGTGCTAGACTAGCACGATCTATTTTAATTGCCGTGCCGCTTAGTGCGGTTTGTCTTGTCGGCGTGGCCATGCTGCAACAAGGCTGGCTAACGGGCGATGGTCCAAAGCGAATTATTCCTAAGTTTACCGTGCTAGATGAAACTAACGGGCACACCAATATTTTATTTTTAGGGGTCGCCGGAAAAAACGAACAGGGTGGCAATTTGTCAGATTCGATTATGATTTTATCGATTAATGGTGCGAAGGGGACGGTTTCGTTGCTCAGTTTGCCTCGTGATTTATATGTTGATTCAGAAGTTGGTTCTCGTAAAATTAATGAGATCTATGCCGCCGCTCGTTTTAGTGAAGGTGATGAAAGAGGCTTAGAAATTGTAGAACGGGCTTTGAGTCAGTTTACGGGTATTCCAATTCATTATGCGGCTCTGCTTGATTTTGCCGTGTTTGAACAAGTGGTAGACGAGCTTGGTGGCATTAAAATGTTTGTACCAGAAGATATTGTTGATCCTTATTACCCAGATGATAATTACGGTTTTCAAACCTTTATTGTTCGCAAAGGGATTCAAGAATTTGATGGGGCCAAGGCGTTGAAATATGCCCGAAGTCGAAAAACATCCTCTGATTATAGCCGAGCCAAAAGACAACAAGACTTACTGTTCGCGATTAAAGAAAAAGCGAGTGAATCAGGGGCTTTGTTTAACCCAAATCAATTAAAAACGCTTTATACGACTTTTAGTGATAACGTGGTGACCGATTTAGGTTTACCACAACTTATTGAGCTGGGTAAAATTGCCGCTGGAGTCGATTACGACGGCTTAGTCTCAGCCGTGCTTAATGATGACCCCACTAATCGTGGTGGTTTGTTATACGCCCCCGCCCGTGAGTTCTATAACGGACAATTTGTGCTTTTGCCGCTTAATCTAAAAGACACACAAAAATTTATTGAACTGACTTTGATCACCCCAGAGGTATTGCTCGAGAATGCGCAAATTGCGATTTTAAATGGTTCAAGAATTAGCGGTTTAGCCAGTGATGTAGCGCAAAGGATGCGGCGACTTGGCTTTCATGTTCTTGAAACCGGCAACTATGATTCGTCTGACCTCGTGTTTCGATCTTTCTATGAGAAAGTATCAAATATAGAAACGCCACTGACTTGGGCTTTTATGGAAGAGTATCTTGATATTGTGCCAGTACCGGTAGTAGAAACCGACCTTGAACAGCCACCAGCAGAAGCTGATCCAGGCGACGTGATTGATATCAATATTGTTTTAGGGGTAACCTACGACCAGTAAGACTTAAACTTGCTGACTGGGAATATCAAAATCTTGTGGCAGGGTTCGGTGTGCTACTTCTTGGGTAATTAAATCGTTTGTCAGTAACCATTCAATGGTTTTTTTCATCGACACCATGCCGTCTAATTGACCGGTTTCAATAACCGAATCGAGTTGGAAGGTTTTATTGTCACGGATAAGACTTGAAACGGCGTAATTTTGAAACAGAATTTCAAAAGCGGCTACGCGTTTGTTTTCATTTTTAAGCGGTAATAACGTTTGCCATACCACGCAGCGTAAAACATCGGCTAACTGCGTTCTGATTTGATTTTGTTGATCGGGTGGGAACACATCAATTAAACGATTTACCGCCCCAGTAGCTCCATTGGTGTGCAGGGTTCCCAGTACTAAGGCGCCGGTTTCGGCGGCGGTAATAGCGGCTTGAATGGTTTCTAAATTTCGTAGCTCACCGACTAAAATAACATCCGCGGCCTGCCGCAAACACGATCGAATGGCTTTACTAAAATCTTTAGTATGAATTTCTAGTTCTCGTTGTTCAATGAGTGAAAGTTCGTTGTGGTGAATAAATTCAATGGGGTCTTCTATGGTGACAATATGCTTATGTTGATTTTTGTTTATTAAATCAACGAGGGCCGCTAAGGTTGTCGATTTCCCTGATCCCATGGCCCCGGTAATAAGTACCAAGCCATTTTTAAACTCAAGCGCTTTTTTAATCTGGTTTGGTAAATTTAGCTGTTCAAAACTGGGCACTGTTTCTGGAATATAACGAAACACAATTGATAAACCACCCATCTGCCAAAACACATTTGCCCGAAAACGTTTGCCACTGTCCTCCGAGCTAATAGCAAAATCGTACTCGGTTCGATCTTTCAGCACATTTTGGTGCTCTAAACCTAGTTGAGTCATCAGGTAAAACTCTAATAACGCGTTGGTAACGGGTGGTTCGTCATCAAAAAAGATAGTTTTATTATTTATTCGACAGCTTGGTTTTGAACCCGCTGACAAAAATATATCAGAAGCGCCTAAGCCAAGGGCTCGCTCTTTAAGGGCTTTCACTATTCCCACCGCATCCGCTGCATCTTTTTTCATAAATCAGATTATTATACACGTATTTCACTTTTAAATCCAGACCCGCATTAGTTTTTATTTAGACGGCTTATCTAGATCGCTTTCTCCTAAAGTTTAATATTGCCTTGAGGGCTTGAGTAAAGGGTCTATTTCTGGTATAATAGTCTGAATGAAATACTCCACTCTCTCTCGTGCAACGGCTCCGTGCCTGGCATTTACGTTAATGTTGGCGATTAATTTTGCGATAGCCCCAACGGCTGAGGCACAAGGTTTTTTAAGTTCAATCAGTCAAGGAGTGGCTTCTATCGGGGCCGCGGTGCAAGCGGGCACCTCACTTATTAGTAGTGTTCAGGGTTTATTTGGAGGTGGCAGTGGTGGCGGAGCTGGGGCCGCAGTGGCCAGTGGTGTACCCACGGTCAGTAATGGTGGTATTTTACCCGGACCAGAAAACGCTGCCTTTGGGGTTTCTTACTTTAGAGATGTATTTTTACCGAACATTACCAACTGGGTGGTAGCCGTGGTATTAGCCGGGTCGGTAATTGTACTCATTGTGGGTGGGATTATGTATTTAGTTGGAGGGGGTAACCAAGAACTACAAACGAAAGCGCGTGAAACTATCATCTGGGGCATGATCGGTACCGTGGTTACTGTGGTGGCTTATGCCTTAGTGCGAATTGTGATTACGATTAATTATTTAGGTTAAATGAGAATTTTATTAACAACGGTTTTTACAGCGGCGCTCTTTGCTTTATTGGCGTTTGGGCAAACGGTTTCGGCACAAACTTCGGGTTTAGCCGAAGCGATTGATCAAGGGCAAGCCGCCGTGAATGACATTGGAAATATAGGCAATGGTATTGGTGGTATTGCTTCGGAAATTAACGCGATTACCAGCGGTGCTGGGCCGACCACTACCACAACGGGCACAAGTGAAGCGGGTATGTTTAACCCAAATGTACTGTTCCCAGCTTGGGGAGAAGGGGGGCAAGTAACGGGGGTTATTGGCAGCAATAATGGCGCGCTCAATCAAGGAGAAGGGCGCTTACTTATTTACTTTATTCCTAAAATTGTAGAACTACTTATTTGGTTAGTCGCTCCTATTATTACTATCATGTTTCTGTATTCAGGGATTATATTTGTGTATGCGGGCGACCGAGAAGAGGAGGTTAAAAAAGCGCGAGACTTTTTCAAGTTTGCGGTTATTGGGCTCACCTTCATTGTTCTTAGTTATTCTATCATGAAAGCGGTCTTCTTTATTATTGTTTAGATTATGAAATCACTCACGCCCAATTTTCGGCTTCTAATTTCTAGTGTCTTAGTGCTCGGAATCATTTATGCGTTAATGCCAGAAGTTCAAGCGGGAGGAATTCCTTATCCAGCTCCGGGCGGTGTGCCTGGCGCTTCGCTTAGTAGCGGTGGTAATCCGGTAGGGGCTGTCACGGCTTTTGCGGTGCTCCTACAAAGAATTGCGGATGGAGCAGCCGCTTTAGCGGCAGCGGTAGCCGTTTTATTTATGGTGCTTAATGGCGCGCGACTGACTTTTGCGTTTGGAAATACCGAAGCTTTAGGAAAAGCAAAAAAAGGGCTTATCTGGGCGAGCGCGGGGTTAGTAGTGATTATTTTTGCGTACATAATTACTAAAAGTGTTATTTCTCTTACTTATTCAGGCGCTGATGGAAGTGCGGTAATTGGGTCTGGAAACTTAGCAGAAACGACTACCACACCCGGTGAGATTGATCCGGTTAATGGAACTTTTGAAGTAGGTGCAGACGGTGAAACGTACTTAGCGGCTGGTGAACGGGTGTTAACTTTTTACCAACAAGGCGCGCCCCGTGAATTTACTATGTACGTACCAAATGGATTGAGGGCGACGAGCATTCATCCGGCTGTGTTACTATTACATGGTGGTGGGGGTAATGGCAGTGCGGTTGCGGCTCAAACCGGAATGTCTGGCGCGGCAGATACGGAAAAATTTATTGCGGTGTATCCAGAGTCTAACGGCCGACCGTGGAACGATGGTCGAGACACAACCAGTTCTTCTATTGACGATGTGGCCTATATAAACAGTGTTTTAAACACTATTGGGAACCAATGGCAGGTGGACAGAACGAAAATTTTTGTCGCTGGTATTTCTAATGGGGGTATGATGACGCAGCGCTTAGCGTGTGCGGCACCAAACAACTTTGCGGGCTTTGGCGTCGTTTCGGCGAATCTTCCAGAGGGTTTAGAAAATAACTGTAACCCACGAGATAACGCTAATATGATGTTGATAAGTGGAACTCAAGATCCGATAATGCCTTATAATGGTGGGGAAGTTGCGAGTGTTCCAGCGCTTAGTCTTGGCGCGGGCGGGAATGTTCTTTCTTTCCCCGATACAGCAGGATTTTGGGCTGCTAAAAATCAATGTGGATTGGCCATTGTAACGGATGTTTCCGATAGTACCGCGGATGGAACTACGGTTGAAAAATTAGTGTATGACGCGTGTGCTCAAGGTACATTAGAAGCCTTTAAAATAACGGGTGGTGGCCACGGTTGGCCAGGAACGACCGGTAATTCATCTTTAATGGGAAATACTTCCACCGATATTAATGCCACGACTGAAATTATTAATTTCTTTAAGGCAAACGGTTTAACGGCTGCCAACTAAAGAGTCGCCTTGTTTAAGATTCTAGTTACCATAAATCGTGATGGAATTTAAAGATTTAGTAACGCAAAGACGCTCGGTTCATAACTTTAAACCGGGTTTTAAGTTGTCCAAAACGCAGTGGCATGAGTTACTCGAATATGTGCGTTACACGCCCTCTGGCTATAACGCTCAGCCTTGGACTTTTAAACTTATTCAAGAAGATGAAGCGATTAAAAAACTGCATAAATTGTGTTACTCGCAGAAGCATATTCTAACGTCGGGGAATGTGGTGGTCGTGATTGGTGATGTTAAATTTGGCGTGCACGAAGCCGACCGAATTGTAAAAGAGTGGCGAGATTTAAGAGGTTTTACCGATAAGCAGAGCGAAGCTTTAAACGCTTCTTTAGTTAAAGATCGCGCAGAGTGGAAACAACGCGAAATGGTGATTCGAAATTGTAGTTTAGCCGCCATGACGCTTATTTATGCGGCTGAAGATTTAGGCTTAGCGAGTTGCCCGATGATGGGTTTTCGGCAACTTGATTTAAAACGAGAGCTGGGGCTAGAAGAACACGAGTTACCGATTATGTTAATTGCACTTGGGAAAGCAGGAGAAGAAGAATTAGAAAGATTACCGCGTAAAAGTGTGGATGATTTAGATCGCTAGTTGACACTAAACGTTAACTTATTACACTCGCCAAGCTTTGACTCATGAACGCGGAGTAGAGCAGTGGTAGCTCGTCGGGCTCATAACCCGAAGGCCGTTGGTTCGAATCCAACCTCCGCAACCAAAAAAATCTGCATCCATTTAATGGATTCAGATTTTTTTAATTGTTAAGCCTGAATTTGCTTATTGCTTTATATTTAAAATAGTTTAAATACATATTGCTATTTTACATTAAGAATTAAACGGGGGATGGTGTAAAAACTATCTCAAAAAAATGCATTTACGCATTCAATTTAACTTTAACAGGGAGGCTTAAATGTCCGAAGCTACCAAACGTGAGAAATTCATTCGAAACGATATTCATGCAAACAAGCGCACGCTTCTATGGCGTGCTGGTCTGGTGCATGAAAGCAAGGTGCCTGTTCAGCAATTTATTTTGCACGATGGATCTCCAGGCTCGCCAGAATTCTTTCTTGTAAAAGAGGGTCGCTGGATAATGGCTTTGTTTCTGCAATACCTCGCAGAGCTTGCAGGTAAGCAGGAATTCGAAATGACCGATGAGTACCGCGCTTTGGCGCGCGTGTTCTTCACGGACGAACAATGTCGTGACGCGACTACGAATCCCGACACGACTCACACGTCGCTGAAGACCATTCTCATCGATTTCGTTGATCCGGTCGTTGAGGTTATTCCACTTAAATAAAAGTCATAGAGCATAGGGCGGCGACTCTCCTGACTCGCCGCCCTTCTCAACCAATTATAGTTTTATTAATACACTATCCTCACCATTCCCCGTTTGCTTCTTACTGAAATAAAAGAATTCTATGCTTGATTTAACCGACAGATGGCTGCAACATCCAGAAAACGATGATATGTATTTTAGAATACTTGAAAGCAGAGAAGGTTCTGACGGAATTACTTATTGGGATGCGTTTCAGGTTGTCAGTAACGATAAAGAAGCCTCTGCTAAAACTTTACAAGCTATAACTCGAGAAGGTTTAATTAATCCGGATAAGGTGCCATTAATTGCTACTCAAGTTCTTACCAGCACGGTTAAAGGAGTTGTGGCAAAGATTGTTTTACATGTGCCAATGTCGGTGAGTAAAGAAGATTTAATAAGAATCAAAAACTCTCAAATTTCGGCGGAAGGTCACTCTACGCCTTTTAGAGTAAATTTAATAAACTAATTTTTTGAAAAGCCTCATAGTTGTGCTAATTTGTTTTTATGGTATTAGGCGAAAATGTTTTTTCAGAAGAGAGTTTTCCTGTCGGAGGTATTATTTGTCATCCTGATTTACCAACCAATAGATTCAAGGTTTTCGAAGTAGTACAAGAAACGGCTGTGTGCGTGATACATGCCATCGAAGTTGATGATCAAAACCCACTGCGAAAATTTGCTTCTAATACACAGAAAAACGCTGAAAGAGCCTATAGTCTAATGACGCATAGCATGACGCGAGAAATAAGAGGCCAGATGTTTAAAGTTATTTTTTACGTACCTACAGATCCCCCTAAAGAACAAGCGTTTGGTTTAGAGCGAACGACGCATTTAGTGCCAATGAGGGCGAGCACCGCGGATGGGTTTGAAGTAAATCGGGTGCACTAAATTATTCCCCCTGCAACATAACGATAATATAAGCGCCTGTTGGTTCTTTGGTGACTCCAACGCCAGTTTTTGTGAATCTCAAATAGCGGAATTGTACTTGATGAATCTCCTGAAGAAATCTAAGCCACAGTTATGATTAATTTAGCTATAAGCTATGGAAACCTAACAGTAAGCCTAAGCCGAGCGCAAACACTGTAATTATAAATAAAAGATATTTGAAAATACCAGTGATCAGTTTTGGATCCATATTACTCAGTCTTAAATCCTCTAATTTTATATTGGCGAGAATGTTATTTGGCGGTGTTTTTTTGGTTTTATTTTTTTCGTTTTCTTTGGCTTCAATTATTCCTAAGTGCTCTAAGTAAAAGTAGACTAAAACTTCAATAAACAATATAAATACCCCCTTAACGACAACTTCAGAAACCTCTATTTTTTGCGCTATTTCAAAGATTAACTCGCCTGAACCAAATGAGAGTATAAAGTTGTATAAAACGGCTCTAGCGGGAAGCAGTATCCAGCGATTATAGCGTTCAAATATTTCATATAAAGCCATATCAACCGCACTGACGGCGAGTGTTACGCTTATAAGCATAAAAATAATGAGGTAGGTCATCTCCATATGCTCATTTTACTTCATTTTTCGATAAATAGAGAGAAAATTTTACCGACCTCACTCCCCCTGCAACATCACAATAATATAACCGCCAGAAGGTTCTTTGGTAACCCCAACGCCGGCTTTAGTGAATCTTGAATTACTGACGTTATTCCAGTGCACGGCTGAGTTTTTCCACCAACCAATAGCGGTTTGCGGGTCGCGACGACGCCAGACAATGCTTTCGGCAACAAAGCCTGGAATACTGGCCAATTTTGCGCGTTCAAATGGATCATTTCCCAGTTTATCGGAGTGCGAATAAATAGCGTTAATGACTAAATGTTCTGCAAAATTTTGCGCTACATCTTGTAAGTCGGCATTAAACTGCATGCGGTCTCTACCGCTGTTAACTCTTTCATCGTTTACGCTTTTAAGCACTAAATTTCCTACCCGATTCGCTTCTTCTAAGCCAAGCGTTTTATTGTTTACACTGGCCGGATAACTAGCCGCTTGCCATTGAGAATAGGTACTAATATAGCCGCCAGAAACTTGTGGGCCTGGCGCGGGGGATGAGACCACATACAAAGGTGAGATTTCGAAATCTTGCGTCGTACTCGTTTTAGGAACGGCGGGGAAAGTAACGGTTGGTTTTTCAATAATGGGCGTTACTGGTGCTGGGGCCGGTAGCGGGTTTGGGGTGACATCAACCACTGGTTTAACCTCAAGGGGCTTATTAAAAGCAAGTTCTGTGGCGCCCTCTAATGGGGCTGGGGCTAAGCTGACTGCGGGATATTGATTAAACTGCTGAATGGCAAAGGCCATTTGTCCTCGCGTTAAAGGGCTATCTGGCGCTTGGTCAAAAAACTCAAAAAAAGCGTTCTTTTTTTCTAAGCCTTCGTAGTACGCTAAATACCAAGGGGTGGCGGGGCGCACTGGGTCTTCAAAATAAAATTGGTATAAAATTTTAGCCGCTTCGGCTTTATTGACTGAATTTTCAGCCCCAAAACTGCCGTCGGCGTAGCCACTAATAACACCTCTGTCTTCGGCCACACAAGCGGAAGGACGATACCAAACGCTCTCGGGAATATCGCTAAAACAACTTTTGTCGCTTTGGGCTTGGTAATTTACTTGGCGCTGATATTTAGTGTCCATTAAAAGCTTAATGAACTCCGCGCGGTTTATGCCTTGCTTTGGTTTATAAGTGTCATCTTCGTAGCCTTTAACCATGCCCGTTTTAGCCAGTTCTTTAATAGCTTCTTGGTAAGGTGACGTTCTAATATCACTAAAATCATTGGCTTGCACCATGGGCGCAAAGCTTAAAATTAAAAGGGATAAAAGAAATTTCTGCATATAAAATTATTAAACGTTTTAAATCTGTAAATGTGAATTAGTTGTGATTGACTCTTTGGTCTTTTAGATTAATTATTTACTCATGAAGCGAATAGATGTTGGTGACAAATTAGTATTCCCTCCGGCCAACACGCTTGCTTTTAGAGCCTTATCGGTGATTGAATTACCAGATGGGACAAAAGAGGTCGAAGCTTTTCATATTCCATACGATGCGAATGATGAGGAAATATTGGGTCACTATGCAAAAATTCGAAATTCGGGTTTTATGCGTCAGTATTTAGGGATGCAAGCGCGAGAAATACCACTACCTGATACGTTGTATCGAGTTAATTTTATTATCCCTATGGCTTTTCCGGTACAAATAGACGCGAATGGAGCGGCTTGGACGCCCAGCCACGCCCGCCATGATTGCCCACCTTTTATATTAAAACGTTTGCTCTGATAACTTGCGAGTCTTTTTATTATCATTAATCTGAACTTTGCTTTTAAGCACGAGTGGCGAAACGGTAGACGCGCTAGCTTGAGGGGCTAGTGAGATTCAATTCTCGTGGAGGTTCAAATCCTCTCTCGTGCACCATATAATCAATTGTTTAAACGACTAGTCACCCTAGTTTTTTTGCCTAAAATAAGGTACAATAGAACCCATGGCTAAAGCCCATCCTAAAACCATTTTACGACTTGAAGTACCGCGGGGTAGTGCCCGTGGTCCTTTAGCGTTCGAGCAAGTTTTAGCGACCCTGCACGGTTTACTTTTAAAACAAACGTCACAAACAGGTGATGAAAGTGTGAGTTTTGAAATAGCCCGGGTTAAAGGACGTATTTATTTTTATATTGTCGTGCCCAGTCATTTGCGAACGCTGATTGCTTCCCAAATATATTCGCAATACCCAGGGGTTGAGATTAAAACCGTTCCAGAGTATTTCACCCAAAGTTTAGTGAAAGATAAAAAGGTACTGACGGCGACTTTGCGCCCACAAAATAACTGGGTGTTTCCGTTTAAGCGGTACCCGCAGTTTGAAGATAAATTAAACCAAGTGTTTGAAGATCCACTCGGGCCCATGACGTCTGGTTTATCGCATTTGAACGCCGCGGATGACGCCGCTATTTTACAATACGTCGTGGCACCGATTGACCGAAAGTGGAATGAAATTGCCCAAAAAACCCTGCGTCGATTTATGGGGGGCGGCATGTGGAAATACGAGTGGTTTAGAAATATGTACCAATGGGCGCGATTAAGCCCCAATAAAAAAGAAAGGCAAATGCGCGCGCCAATTTGGATGCTGTGCCTGGTTTTATTTGGCTGGAAGGGTGCTCCCACTTTAGACGGGAGCTCTAATAACGGTGATGAAGATGATATGGATCGACAGTCAAAATCATCGAGCCGACACGACCAAGAAACTGTTTTTACAGCGGCCTACGACAAGTTGATTCGTTTAAATTTTGCGGTCAATATTCGCGCCGTTTATATTCATTCAGACCCAGATGAACTGCATGCCGAAGCCAAAATTCGTGAACTAGCGGGAAGTTTTCAGCAGTTCACGTTAGCCGATCATAACAGTATGGGCATTTCGACACTCTCGCGTGATCGCAAAGATCCGGCTTTTATAAACGTGTTGCACCGTCGCCCTAACGAGCCGTTTGCGCTGAGCCAAGAAGAGTTAGCCACTATGTATCATTTACCGACCGAAACGGTAACCACGCCGTCTATTCAATGGGTGGATAGCCCGCGTTTAGAACCGCCTTCGCATTTACCGGGTAAAGACGAAGAAGAAATCACTATGATCGGACAAACTAATTTTAGAGGCCAGAACACCGAATATGGTATTCGCCCTGATGACCGACGACGGCACGTGTATGTGATTGGGAAAACCGGGATGGGGAAATCAACGCTTCTTGAGAATATGATTCGCGCTGATATTGAAGCGGGTAAAGGGGTTGGCGTAATTGACCCACATGGCGATTTAGCCGAAGCCGTCATGCGCTTTATTCCGAAGCACCGCACCAACGACGTGATTGTGTTTGATCCGTCTGATCGGGCATTCCCGATTGCGTTTAATATGCTTGAAGGAAAAAATGTCGAACAACGAGCCGTCATTGCGTCTGGCTTGGTGGGGGTGTTTAAAAAATTGTACGCCGAAAGTTGGGGACCACGTTTAGAACATTTTTTGCGAAACACTATTTTAGCCCTTATTGAAGCGCCAGATACGACTATTTTAGGAATTCCCCGAATGCTGGTTGATAAAGATTACCGGGAGAAAATTCTGCATTACGTAGAAGACCCGATGGTGCTTAACTTTTGGCGAACCGAGTTTAACGCGTTGCCACCAGCGAAATTGGCGGAAGCGGTGGGGCCGATTCAAAATAAAGTAGGGCAATTTTTATCAACGTCGATTATCCGTAACATTGTGGGGCAGCCTAAATCAACTTTAGATTTACGGTTCGCGATGGATAAAGGTAAAATTGTGATTATTAATTTATCGAAAGGTAAAATTGGGGAAGATAATTCAACGATGCTCGGGTCAATGCTCATCACCAAGTTTCAAATTGATGCCATGAGTCGCGCCGATACGCCCGAAAAAGATCGTCGTGACTTTTCACTGTTTGTAGATGAGTTCCAAAACTTTGCGACCGACAGTTTTGCCACCATTTTATCAGAAGCTCGTAAGTACAAATTAAGTCTTACGATGGCAAATCAGTACATCGAACAAATGAGCGATGAAGTTCGAGCGGCCGTGTTTGGGAATGTGGGGTCACTAGTTTCATTTCAAGTAGGCATCGATGATGCGAAAGTATTATCAGAACAATTTGATGAAGACCGAGTCTTACCCGCTCACTTAGCCGGATTACCGAAATATAAAGTCTACAACCGAATTATGGTTGATGGCATGACGACGCCGGTTTTTTCTGGAGATACGCTACCGCCACCAGAACTGGAAACGGATGAAGACCCCGAAGAACGCGCTAAAAAAATTGTAAACTTTTCACGTCAGCGCTACGCCAAACCGCAAGCCGATGTTGAAGATCGCATTAAACGGTGGAGCCGAAGTGAAAATGAAAAAAAGGGGAAAGATAAAAAATAAATTCCTTTGGCCTCTCCTCTTTTAGAAAGAGGAGACGGGAGAGGTGTTAAATGAAAAACAAATTAAGTAGGAGTATATAATCTAGAACTTAAATTTCATATATTTTAGGAATGGAGGTTTTTAATATATTTAATTATCGTTATCGGCGTAAAAAACTAAGAAATAATGCTACTGAATTTGAGGTGATTTTATGGAGTCGACTTAGAAAAAGACAATGTGGAGGCCATCGGTTTGTTCGTCAGTTTAGTGTTGGGGCTTATATTGTAGACTTCTATTGCCCAAAGAAGAGATTGGTAGTTGAGCTGGATGGAGCTCAGCATGCAGAAGTTGAAAATAGATATTATGATCAAGAGCGAACGAAATATTTAAATCACTTAGAACTTAAAGTTTTAAGATTTTGGAACAGTGAAATTAATACTAATTTAGAAGATGTTTTAGATGAAATTTTAAGTGCACTCGAAGAAATAACACCCCTTTAATTCCCCTCTTTCGAAAAGAGGGGAGGTAATTTGAGTTTTAATCACCCTAATTGTTTCAACGCTCGCATAAATTCATGCCGGGCGTGGCTGGCGGTTTTAGCGTAGACTTCAAAGTTAGGCTCATGGGCCGCTAAATTTCGCATGCGGTGGAGCTTCCAAATTACTTTTTCATTAGGCAGTCGTTTAACCACACGTCTAATTAAAGTCGCGCCATTAGTACGACTTTTAGGGTACAAGCTTTGTAGCGCTGAAATAAAAGCTTTATGGGCATCCATTAGACCGTGGTTTGGGTCTAGTTTTTCGGTGTCTTTAATTTGTTTGCGCGCTTTATAAAACACATTTTTGCTCAGTTTCGGTTTGTGGCTTAATTTCCAAGCTATAAATCCAAGCAAAATAATGACTAGTGGCAAAATCCATAAAAAATCCATACTTAAACTCTAAACCACCTTAAGGATTTTGTCGATCAGCTGGCAGTTTAGGCCTTTCACCTCTAGCGGGTCGTTCCGCTTCTGGGGTGTTCGCTCGTATTTCAGATCTAATTTTTTGTTGTAGCTCCGAACTTGGACGATCGCCGTTGGCTCTTGTGGCTTCTAAGGCTGATTTGGTAGTGGGACTTAATTTTGATTCAAATTTTGATCTAAACTCAGGATTTCTTTCTAAATAATTTTTAACTTGGTCGTGCATTTTATTTTGGTTTGGGGCTGGGCGCATTCTTTCGGGTTTAAAGTTTCCGTCCTCTAACCGGCCTTTAGCCTTAAAGAAACTACCAACGGCTGGTGCGGTTTTTAATGGATAATTCACTCCATATGGAACCGTCCATTCTTCGCCCCGGATGCCTTCGATGGTCATCGTGCTATTAGACTCGTTTACCGATATTACTTTACCCGCTAAGCGTCCTTTATCTCGAGGGTTCCCCCAAAAATCTAACTGTTTTTCTCGTGCACTTTTGTAAAACGGCACTTTTTCTTCAATTGCTTGCTCAATAATTTCAGCCCCACCAGCGGCGTATAATCCGGTTCCAAGTACCGCACTCCCTAGTACATTACTGCCAACTAAAGTAACCAGGGCAATGCGGTAACCCCGTTTTGTATGCTTTAACCCAGAAATCCCTAGCCCGACCGCTAAGCCAATGATTAGCACCCAAAGCAGTGGTAAAAATGAAATCCAATGAGCCACTAAATTCTTGCTTTCTACAAATTCTCCGATGGCAAAATCAGTATTAAACAAGGCGTATAAAATGACGGCAAAGCTAATGGCTCCCAGTAGAGTGGCCAGAGTAAATAAGCCCCAAAACAAAAAATTTCGAAGATAAAAATATAATTTAGATTTGGGCGTGATCGCCTCCGTTTCAATTTTTTTTAGAATAATGTCAGCCAGTTTGCTTGGGTTCATAGTGAAAATTGTTGTAGGTAGATTTCTTTAAATTGGGCTTTAGCACGGCTTATAAGCGTGGCGACAGTTCCACTTGGCTTCATAATAATGTCGCCTATTTCTTCGTAACTTTGGTCTTCTATAAATCGTAAAACGAGCACCTCGCGATAATTTTCAGGTAATAAATCTAAAATGATTCGTACTTGGTTGGCCTCAATTTTTTGGTCAATTTCGGCTGTAAAATCTAAATCATCGGGTAAATTTTCAAATAATTCGGTTTCTAAATCAGTACGTAGATCTTCGCCCCGAGATTTCTTTTTTCTAAAAGTAGAAATGGTTTCGTTGTGGGCAATTCGGTAAATCCAAGAAGAGAACTTAAGCCCTTCATCAAAACCATTTAAATTTTTCCAAACCTTTAAAAATATATCTTGTAGTAGCTCTTCGGCTTCTAAATCGGAAACATTTGAAATTCTTAAAATATAGAATTTTAGTTTTTTCTCATACCGTTCCACAATCACTCGAAAGAGACTCAAGTCTTTCTGGGCGGCTTTTACAAGCGCTTCGTCGGTTAATGTATTAGTGGATGGCATAGAGAGGGCTTTTAATCTAACAAAAAAGAGTGGCCAAGAGAAGTAAGATTTAGAAAGCTCCCCAATCACTGTGATGCTTTACGACTCGAGTGCTTCTTAGGGTTAAAAATTGAGTTGAACGAGATGGAAATTTAAAATAGTTCATAATGTTTGAATAAGGCTTCACACATTATTACGCAGTTTCTTTTATTTTCTTTCAAATATGGTTCTTAAAAATAAAAGCCCCAGTGCCAATGGCACTGAGACTTTTACCCCTCTTTATAAAACCTCGGTACTAAGTTGTCTTTTTCAAGAATGGTAAGACCGAGGTATAAAATAATACGCAGGAAGTTTGGTTTTGTGTCACTTTCGTTGTTGTTTAGACTACCAAATTATTGTGAATGGGTGCTTGTAAATGAACGCTTTTTAGCCTATACATTATGTGATGGGCATTAGAAGAAATATTTTTTTAGGCATAAAACAATGGTTTAAAGGGAAGAATAAATTTCCTTCAAATGTGATTGTGACTTCGCCGCACGGAAGTTCAAAAGTTCCATTGTCTGTGTTTGCGTATCTGCGTCCCGACTACCAAACGTCGTCGCGGCTGTTACTTAATTTTTCTGATTATGGGACTAAGTATTTGCTCGAGAATATTCCGCTTAATCAACAGGTAGTCGCGAATTATGGAAGAATTGTTGGAGACGCAAACCGTAAGCGAGACGAAGAAGACGTGATCAGGTTTGAAGATTTTAATGGGGTGCCAATTTTTCGAGAAAAGTTTCAAAAGCGATTAACCACTTCTTGGTTACGTCCTTTTTGGCTTCGTAAATTATTACTGCACTCGTACGAACCATTTTATCGAGATGTTTTCTCGGCGATAGACCGGGCGAGTCAAGATCCTAATAATGATGAAAAACCAATTATTTTGTTAGACGTACATGATACGGGCAACCGAATGCTGGGGCGAACGTGGCGTGAAGATAAATACCGTAAAAAGAAAAAAATGCCGCCGTTGGTGCTTTCTAATGGGCCAGATTTAGAAATTGATGAAGGCCGATTTGGTACGGCTCCAGAATCTTTTTTACAAGATTTTAGAGAAAAAATTGCCGACAAACTCGGTTTAGATGAAAAAGAGATAGAAATTAATTCGATTTTTAAGGGGGCGAACGTAATTCGTTATTTTGGAAATCCAGGCGCTAACCGAAGGCTACGAAAAATACTGCGCGGTAAAGAAATTTACGCGGTGCAAGTAGAGTTTGATCGGGCCCTTTATTTAGACGAAGTCACCCAAAGACCGATTGGCTGGAAAGTCGCTTCGGTGCGAAACTGTTTTATGGAAACGGTTATCGAAATGTGTGAAACACTCGATTAGTCTTTAATGAGCTTTGTTAAAGCGCCTATTAAAATAACCGAGAGACTTAAGGGAAAAATAAAAACGACTATCAGCACTGAAAACCAGAAAGGAACGGCTTTAATGTCGGCTTTAACGAGCCTGAGCAAATAGCGGGTATAAAAACTAAAAAGTTGTACATAAAGTAGAAACAAAAACCCAAGCAGCATTACTATCCAAAGTAAGGCCCCAACAATAAAACCAACCGGTCCAATTGGGTTTTTCCAGGTTGGAAATTGCGGATCTTCGTAGCTTGGTTGTACTCGGCGAACTTTGTTCATAGACTGACTATAAATTATTTTTTATTTTAGTCACAGATTTCAAACCCTTAACGTCTATTTATTTCAGAGGGGTTAGAGCCATTTCTAGGCAACTAGAAATGGCTTTTTCTTTATTTAGGTTTTGATAAATTCTTTGGCAAACTCACTAATTTTGCCGGCGCCCATAAATAGGAGAAGGTCGCCTTTATCTAGCTGAGTGGCGAAATTTTGAGCTTCTATAATACTAGAGACTAAGTGTAGCTTTGGGTTGTCACTCACAAAATTCTGCAAGCTTACAGCGGCTTTATCTTCAGCCGTGTCACGGGCTTCATATATAGGAAACAGCGCGGTCTGATCAGCAAGTTTAAAGCTGTCAGCAAACTCTGCAAAAAATTTATGAGTGCGGCTGTATTGGTGGGGTTCGTAAATCAGGCCAATTTTTTTATGAGGGAACCGAGACCGAAAAGCCTGCAAAGTGGCTTTTATTTCTGTGGGATGGTGTCCGTAATCGTCGTACACTTCTAAACCATTATGTTGGCCTAAAAACTCTTGTCGGCGACCAGCGCCTTTATAGAAGCCCAGTCCTGACTTAAATTTATCGGTGTTGAGTTTTAAAAAGTGCCCCAGCGCTAAAGCTAAGGTCGCGTTTTGTTGATTGGCCTCACCCCAAATGTTTAAAATAGCTTCCCATGAATTCGGGCTTTGGGCCGGAATCGGTAATTTATTGGTATTAACGTCTTCTAGTAATGTGCGCACCGCTTCATCATTTTGATGGTACATCACATTTTTACTTTTTTGCGCGAGTTGTTTAAAAGCCTCAAAGTAGGCTTCTTCAGATTTGTAAAAATCGGCGTGATCCCATTCTAGGTTGGTAATAATTAACACTTCTGGATTCAAAAACTTAAAATTATCACGGTATTCGCACGCTTCAGCAACTAAAAATTTGTTACTTCCGGCTTTGAAGTTTTTGCCCTCTAAAATATCTAACGTTGAACCCACTAAAATAGTGGCGTCAAAATCGGTATTACTAAGACCCGCGGCAATTAAACCAGTCGTGGTCGTTTTGCCGTGCGTACCAGCTACGGCGATGGTTTGATAGTTTTTTGAAATCTCGCCTAAATATTCAAAGTAACTTTTTTCTGGTATGCCAAGTTCTTGGGCACGTTCTCGTTCTGGGTTGTCGGTTGGAACGGCTTCTGAGTAAATAAGTAAATTGGTGTCACTTTTTAAATTGTGCGCGTTGTGCCTGTCGTATAAGTTTGTAAACCCTTCTTTTTGCAGCGTTTCAAAAATAAGATTAGACCCTAAATTTGATCCAGAGATTTCGTGGCCTAAATGCGCGCAAAGTTGCGCTAGACCCGAGGTGCCAATACCACCGATGCCAACAAAGTGTAATTTCATCAAAGAGTCATCAGTGTAAAATAATTGTGCCAAAAGGCGAGAGGTTTTATATTTAATAAGGTTTTAATACTTAAATTGACTTTATTGTTATTTATTATATTTTAAATT
>Ga0307933_1000688_pt1 | contig 30822 bp, 28 predicted proteins | sample OrgLakmetageno88_FD_201811 | JGI IMG/M metagenome (GOLD analysis project Ga0307933, IMG submission 201811) | Saline water microbial communities from Organic Lake, Antarctica - #88 | ecosystem: Environmental > Aquatic > Non-marine Saline and Alkaline > Saline | place: Antarctica: Organic Lake... | reverse complement strand
GCGGGTGCAAATATACAGACACTATCTGTTACAAACCAAACTTTTTAATGAGAAAAAATGAAAATAATTTGAAATGAAAAACAAACACCTCATTTACAGTAAACTACTATTTGAAATGATTTGATATACTCTTTACATATAAGCCTCATCTTGAGCTAAACGATCCTCCTCCCTGCAGCCGCGTTATAACCGCTACATAAATACCTCTATCTTAAAAATAGCAAAACAGCCGAAAGTGATAGATACAACCAGTCATTAAGCAAGTATTTCTTTGATTTAAAAAAATTAGAAGGTGCAAAGACCTCCTTTAGATTTCCTTAACTGGTAATTATAAGATCTATTTATACCGCTCCAGAATTTTGTTAACGATGCATCTGCATCACCCAACAAGTTACTACCTTCAAATACGTTATCCCCTTTAACCCATTAAAAGCTTGCTGGCTCGGATATCAATAGGGCTTCTAATGTCAGAATAACGACTGATAGTTCTACCTATTCTATAGTTTCCTAGTTCCACTGTTATAAAACCCTATTTCAAAAGCTGCTTTAAAAGGCTTATCTATTGAGCCTCTATAATGAGTTGATCTCTTTTTAGGAAAGCATAATAAACATCAAACTCTGATACTTCACCATTAAAAAGGAATCGGCTACATCAATAAGGTCATGTTTAAAAACGCTTTTGGGGAATCAGAAGACTTTGGTTATTCTATATACTTGGAACATAATAGCGATCCCCTCTGTCTAAAAGTCTGATAATTGGTCTTCTCTTTTTTTAAACTTATAAGGGTGTTTTAAGTAGGCTTTCGCGAAAGCGTAACCCTGAGCATAATTCATCCTAAAATATTCTACTGCGATATGAGCGAGCAGTGCCCCACCTGAAAGCATGGCAAACAGAGGAAATAAAGAAACAGTTACAAATCGAGACACATACCAGCTGGCTATCGAACCAAAAATCATACTTACCGCACCTACAAAGGCACTGGCACTACCGGCGCGCTTGGTAAACGGATTCAAAGCAAGAGCCGTGACATTTGGGTTTTGAAAACCTATACACATCATCATCATAAACAAGGTAGGATACACCACCCAAAATACAGGCGTAAAATTCCAAACATAGATAAAACCAAAACCAGTGATCAACACCAATAACAAACTCACCACATAAGTTATTTGAAATGTAGTAAATCGAGTAAGGGCGAGTCGGTTCAACTGGCTACCAGCTATTAATCCAGCCGCATTACTACCGAAGATGTAGGCAAAGTTCTCTTGACTCATATCAAAGTAATCCATAAAAATAAATGGTGCCGCTGCTACGTAACCTAACAGTAAGCCTATTACAAAACCACGAGCTGTGGCAAAGACAAAAAAGTCTCTGTGTTTATAGATACCTATATATTCCCGCAGCACCGGAATAGGATGTAAACTGGTCGCCCGATTAGGTTTAGAACTTTCTGGAAGTACAAAAATAACATTGAGCAACATCAAGGTAGCAAAGCCTGCTAACCCATAAAAAATCATTTCCCAATGATAATGCTTGATCACAAAACCGCCAATGGTAGGAGCTATAATAGGAGCAATTCCCATGATTAACATTAAAGTAGAGAGTACATCTGCCACTTTTTCTTCATCAAATAAATCCCTAACTATGGCCTTACTAGCTACCATTCCTGCACAAGCTCCAAGCGCAGTAAAAAACCTCAAAGTTGCTAGAGAAGTCACATCCCAAGCATAAGCACTCATAAGACTGGTTACAATATATAAGACCAGTCCAAACATCAATGGCTTTCTTCTACCGAATCGATCCATTAACGGGCCGTAAGCTAACTGTCCTATACCTATACCTATAAAATAAGTGGTCAATGTAATACCTATAGCACTAGTATCTACTTTAAAATCACCAGCAATTTGTTTAAAAGCGGGCAAGTAGGCATCTATGGAAAATGGTCCTACCGCGATTAAAGTACCTAGGACGAGAATAATACTCACTCTGCGCCCTTTACTCATTTTATTTTTTTCTACCCACTTCACTTTCATGCTGCAAAGCTACGTTTTAGCATAATCTTTATTCAGATTATTCACAAAGCTTTACCATTTAGTAACCCCTTATAATTTGTATTTTTAGACCAAATATATTTCCGATGAAAAATACCTTTTTAGTTCTTTGTGCCATTGCAATGATAAGCAGTTGTAAAAATGAAACATCAACAAGTACTGACTCAGAGACGGCAGCTTCTGAAAAAACAACAGAGCTTTCTACTTCTCAACGTCTAGCAAAAATAGCTGGTCTGGAAAGCTGGAATGAGGTAGAAGAAATCAAATTCAGCTTTAACGTAGGTAAAACAGGTAAAACGGTGTTGACTAGAAATTGGACTTGGAACCCTAACACTAACGACGTACAGTTGATCGCTATAGGAGATACCATTAGCTACAATCGCGACTCCAAATTAGACAGCCTTCAAATTAGTTCTGATCGCGCTTTTATCAATGATGTGTATTGGTTGATTCCTGAATTTAAACTTGTCTGGGATCAAGGAACAACTATCACTGAAAAGAAATCTCAAACGGCCCCTATATCAAAAGACACAATGGATATGATTAGCATACTTTATAATAATAAAGCCGGCTATACTCCAGGGGATGCTTATGATATCTATTATGACGATGACCACAAATTTAAAGAATGGGTATACCGCAGAGGAAATGACAGCACTCCTTCTATGATCACTACTTTTGAAAAATTTAAAACTATTGAAGGCCTTACTTTTGCAACAGATCACCGCTCTTCAGATGGCACTACCAGTATTAATTTTACCGGTATCGCAATTACTAAAACCAAATAATGACTTTTAAAACAGATCGTAATTTTGCTTTACAGTTAGATCGTGAAGATTCTTTGTCTCGCTTTCGCGAAAGCTTCTACATACCAAAACATACAGACGGAACAGAGTCTATATATTTATGTGGAAATTCGTTAGGACTGCAACCGCGTCAGACGAAAGCTTATCTCGATCAAGAACTAGATGATTGGGCACGACTAGGGGTTGAAGGACATTTTCATGCCGCAAATCCATGGATGCCTTATCATGAGATCTTAACCGAAACTACAGCTCAGGTGGTAGGAGCAAAACCTCACGAAGTAGTTATCATGAATACCTTAACGACTAACCTGCATCTAATGATGGTTAGTTTTTATCAACCTAAGGGCAAGCGCACTAAAATCATTATCGAGGCCGATGCCTTTCCTAGTGATCGCTATGCGGTAGCTTCTCAGGTACAATTTCATGGTTATGATGATAAAGAGAACATCATAGAGTGGTCACCGAGAGTTGGCGAGCATACCCCGAGAATAGAAGACCTGGAAACCTTATTAAAAGAACAAGGCGATAGTATTGCTTTGATCATGGTAGGTGCTGTAAATTATTATACAGGCCAGTTTTTTGACCTTAAAAAGATCACCTCTTTGGGACATGCAGCTGGGGCTATGGTAGGCTTTGACTGTGCACACGGAGCTGGAAATGTAGATTTAGAGTTGCACGACTCTGCAGCCGACTTTGCCGTGTGGTGTACTTACAAATATATGAACTCTGGACCTGGTAGTCTAGGTGGTTGTTTTGTACACGAGCGTCATGCTAACAATACGGACTTACCGCGATTCACCGGTTGGTGGGGACATAATAAAGATACCCGTTTTAAAATGCGAGACGACTTTGAACCTATGCCCGGTGCCGAAGGTTGGCAACTATCCAACCCTCCCATATTGAGTATGGTAGCGATAAGGGCTAGTTTAGACTTATTTGCACAGGCAGGTTTTGACCATCTTCGAGAGAGATCCATAAAGCTTACCGGTTATTTAGAGTACCTTTTAAAGGAACTCAAAGACGACCGTATTTCGATTATCACCCCTAGTACTGCTAAAGATCGCGGTTGCCAGTTATCACTAGCGGTTAAAAATGCAGATAAATCACTTTTTGAGGCCATAACTGCAAAAGGTGTGATTGCCGACTGGCGGGAACCAGATGTTATTAGAGTAGCACCTGTCCCTTTATATAACAACTATGAAGATTGCTGGAGATTTGTAGAAGTTTTAAAGAGTGAGATGTAAGAGACTCCTTATAAAACGTCCTAATACTACATACTAATTACTTAGTACTTACAAAATGAAAACAACTAACAAAAAAACTAAAATACTCATCACCGGAGCTGGACTTTGCGGTTCACTTTTGGGTTTGCGACTCGCACAAAAAGGATATCATGTAGATATTCTTGAAAAACGTCCCGATATGCGTAAAGCAATTGTAGATGGTGGTCGCTCTATCAATTTAGCACTTTCTGATCGTGGTCTAGCTGGATTAAAGTTAGTTGGCCTTGAAGAAAAAGTACGCGAGTTGTGTATCCCTATGAACGGAAGATTGATTCACGATATAGAAGGAAGTACCTTTGCTTCCAACTACAGCGGCCGTGAAGGAGAATATATCAATTCGATCTCACGAGAAGAACTCAACAAACTTCTGCTGGACGAAGCTGAAAAGTACGATGACGTACAAATAGACTTTGATGATAAGGTAACTGCCGTAGATTTAAAAAATGCTTCTGTCACCTATCAAGATTCAGAAACAGAAACAGAGAAAGAATGGAAAGCTGACATCCTTTTAGGAACTGATGGAGCTGGTTCTGTGGTGCGCAAGGCGATGATGAAACAACGCGACTTTTTGTTTTCTCAAGGCATGAACTGGTTGCCTCACGGATATAAAGAGCTCAGCATTCCGCCTGCAGAAAATGGAAAGTGGCGTATAGAAAAAAACTTCTTACACATCTGGCCACGTGGTGGTTTTATGTTGATCGCTTTGCCTAACCTAAATGGTAGTTTTACATTGACTTTATTCATGCAATATGATGGTGATGGACCTGCATTTAACAGTATTACAACAGACCAAGAAATAAAAGACTTCTTCAACACCTACTTTAAAGATGTGGTAGAACACATTCCAGATTTAGTAGAGCAATACCATACCAATCCAGCACCACCACTAGGAACTGTACGTTGCTCCCCATGGTCAGCTTACGGTACGAGTCTTATTATAGGGGATTCGGCACACGCGATTGTTCCTTTTTACGGTCAAGGAATGAATGCTAGTTTTGAAGACGTCGTGGTTTTTGACCAGATGCTGGACCAAAACGAATCTTGGGCCGATGCCTTCACGGCTTTTTCAACAAAGAGAAAACCAGATGCTGATGCTATTGCAGATCTTGCTCTAGACAATTTTGTAGAGATGCGAGATAGCGTAGCTAATCCTAACTTCCAGTTAAAACGTCAGATTGAAATGCGATTAGAGTCCGCTTTTGCGAAAGCGGAATACCAATCTAAATACTCCTTAGTTACCTTCCCGCAAGAAGGAATCAGTTACCGAGATGCGATGCTTAAAGGGCGTGCCCAAGACAAAGCTATATTATGGTTGTTAGAAAAAGAAATGATCGCCGTAGATGACGACTTGGATTCTTTACTCCTTAAAATCAAGGAGAAAACGGAGGAAGTTCTTTGGCTGCGTGGGTAATTTAAAAATCAGGATGGTAATAACCCCAAAGGTTTTCAAAACCTTTGGGGTCTGCTAATCCTGATAAAGATAGAGAGAAATACGACCTTCTAGAACCGGATCAATACTATCATATCTACCATCGAGGTAATGATGAAATTAGCCTGTTTAAAAACGAAAGTAATTATTTATTTTTCTTACAACCTTTTGAAAGATATAATTGCAGTTGCTCCTGTTTATGCTTATGCATTGATGCCTAATCATTTTCATTTCTTAATTCAAATAAAGACTGGTTCTAATGAGAAACTAGCATCTCAGGCTTTTAGTAATTTGTTTAATAGTTATGTAAAAGCTTTTAATAAGCAACAAAACAAAAGTGGTAGCTTATATAGAAGAAAGTTCAGGAAAAAATTGAAAGTGAGCAGTATTTAAATAATACCTTAATATATTTTCATAATAATCCAGTATAACACGGTTATTCCAATAGTGTGATAGAATATCCTTGGACTTCCTATCACGATTATCTTTCAGATGATACAACATTTATAAACAAAGAAGCTATCAAATGTTTTGATGGACTAGAAGTTTTTAAAGAAGCGCATCGATAATTGAAAACACCCAAAGGTTTTGGAAACCTATGGGGTATAGTTCTTGAAAACCTTTCACGTATAAAATTAAATCTTCATCTTTATACCAATAATTAAAAACAACCATGGCAGTATTACAAGACAAAGCAAGACCTAGAGGTAACTACCCACATATCAAACGGGTGGGTGATTTTTTATTTGTTTCAGGAACTAGTAGTCGTAGGGCAGACAATACTTTTGCAGGTGTAGCAGTGGACGAAATGGGAACAACCAACCTTAACATCAAAGCGCAAACCGCTGCGGTACTTGAAAACATAGATGCCATTTTACAAACAGAAGGTGCCTCTTTAAAAGATGTTGTTGACGTGACTACGTTCTTAGTAAACATGAATGACTTTGGCGGTTACAATACTACGTACGGTGAGTTTTTTGATTTTAATGGTCCTACCAGAACTACGGTTGCCGTGCATCAATTACCGCATCCACATTTATTGATCGAGATTAAAGCGATGGCTTTTAAGCCTCTTTAATATTCCTTTTGAAAGAGTTTCGAGTTTTTAATTGCTAAAATCGTATTTTTCGAGCTCGTGAACAGACGTAAATTCATCATTAAAAGTACTAAAGCTGGTGTTGGCCTTTCCCTAGGAGCGACATTACTAGCTTGTGTAGACAAATCTCCCTCCACTATGACCGATAAAAAACAACCCATTGCCATTTGCACTTGGGCGTTTGCAAAAGCTAATGACGCTGCTGGAAAAGCGCTAGATAAAGGAGTTTCAGCTCTAGACGCTGCCATAATAGGTGTTGCTGTTGAAGAAGAAAATATTAAAAACACAACCGTAGGGAAAGGCGGAACTCCAGATCGCGAAGGTAATGTGACACTAGACGCATGTGTTATGGATTCTAATGGCGATTGCGGCGCTGTGGTTTGTGTAGAGAACATCACTAATGTTGCAGCACTTGCAAAAATTGTTATGGAAGAAACGCCACACGTAATGCTCGCTTCTCAAGGTGCTGAAGAACTGGCATACAAATACGGTTTTCAAAAGGAACAATTACTCACAAAATCTTCAGAAAAAGCTTATCGCACATGGCTCAAAACCAGCGAATACAAACCCATCATCAATATCGAAAATCACGATACCATAGGCATGCTGTGTATGGATCAAAATGGTGATATTGCTGGTGCTTGCACCACATCTGGTCTTTCTTATAAAATGAAGGGTCGTGTAGGTGACTCTCCTATTATAGGTGCTGGACTGTTTATAGATAATGAAATAGGCGGTGCAGCGGCTACGGGTATGGGTGAAGAGATCATGAAAAATGTGGGCAGCTTTTTAATTGTCGAGCTCATGCGACAAGGGAAAAGTCCTCAAGAAGCCTGTGAAGAGGCTTTAAACAGAATCGTCTTAAAAAACGATCAAATAGACCACTTTCAAGTAGCCTACATTGCCATAAATAAAGCTGGTGAAACGGGTAGTTATTGCATACATCCGGGGTTTGCTCGAATGGAATATAAAAACTCTATAAATACCAGAATAGAATCAAGAGCCTATTTAAAGTCTTAAAATCATTAATTGCAACCTATTTAGTATGAGTAATAAAAAAGATTATACGTCAGCCTTTGCCTTTTTAACCACCCTTTTCTTTATGTGGGGTTTTATAACGGTATTAGTAGATGCCTTAGTTCCTAGGTTAAAGGATGTGTTTGAACTAAGTTATGGGCAGTCCATAATGGTTCAGTTTGCATTTTTCGGCGCGTTTTTTTGTTTTGCTATTCCGTCTAGTTTTTTATTGGAAAAAATAGGCTATCAAAGAGGCATTGTTACCGGCCTTATAGTCATGGGAGTTGCTTGTTGCTTATTCTATCCCGCAGCCAGCTACCGACAGTTCTGGATTTTTATAACCGCTTTCTTCACATTAGCTGCTGGAATTACATTGCTGCAGGTTGCTGCAAATCCATATGTAACACTGCTGGGTGATGAAAAGACGGCTTCTAGCAGGTTGAACCTATCACAGGCATTTAATAGTTTTGGAACCCTACTCGCTCCTATAGCTGGGGCATTATTCTTACTGAGTGATAGCGTGATGTCTAGTGAAGGTATTTCAAAATTATCCGATTCAGATAAAATTACTTATTACGCTGGAGAGGCATTAACAGTTCAGGAACCCTTTCTTATCATTGCAGGGGTACTCTTTACACTTGCAGCTATATTTGGCTTTACCAAACTACCTTCTCTCCTACAAAAAGCTCCTAAAGACGGCTATTCTAAATTGCTATCTAACAAAAGGTTTTTACTAGGAGTCTTAGCTATTTTCATGTATGTAGGAGCAGAAGTCTCTATAGGTAGTTTCTTAGTGAACTATTTTCAAGAATTAGATGTCATAACGACCATAAAAAATAGCGACTTTTTAAGCAGCTTATCTTCTTTCCTTCTTATAGGGAAAGACATCAGCGAGGTGGATGCTAATGCTATCCTAGGTTCCTATGTAACTCTTTATTGGGGTGGAGCGATGATAGGAAGGTTTGTCGGGGCCTTGTTAATGAGGTTTATAAGCAGCGGCAAATTATTGATGGCTTTTGGCATACTAGCTATCGCGATGATTTTGATTTCTATAAGCAGCAGTGGCACAACAGCCATGTTTGCTATACTAGCGGTAGGCTTGTTTAATTCTATCATGTTTCCAACTATATTTAGCCTTGCTTTAGATGGCTTAGACAACTTAAAAGCGCAAGCCTCAGGTCTTCTCGTGATGGGAATAGTAGGTGGCGCGTTTATTCCGAAGTTAGTTGGTACAATAGCAGATGCTTTTGGTACAGACGTTGATGGAAATACTACTGGAACAGGTTTAAGCATTGCCTTTCTTGTTCTTTTATTGTGCTACGGTTACATTGCTTACTACGGTTCAAGTAAAAGAAAAGTGTAACCTATAACTTAAATAATAATTTAAAGCCATTGCAATTGCGATGGCTTTTTTTTAGCTCGTTGCTCAAGTAGTTTATTAAAACAGGTACGCCTGCTTCCAGAATTGTAAGCTGGGAACATTAGCTGAGTTAAATAATGAATTCAACCTTATCTTTATGAAGTAGCACCTCTTATTTGCTCCTATAAGTTAATGATGAAACCGTTGAAATTGGATGTTTGTTCCGCTTTCGCGAAAGTGATACAACTAAAAATCCTTAACCATTTTCATGATTAAGGATTTACATAACAGTGTAAGCTTCTAATTTCCCAATAAGTTACTTCACTAATAATTTCTCTACATATTTCTGACCGTCTACAACAACTTTCACTAGATACGTTCCTGCAGATAAGTCGCTCGTATGAATAGTCAGCTTAGACAGGCCTTTAGTTTCTTGCGTGCTTACCAATTGACCTAAAACATTATAAACACTTACCTGTGCATCACTAGATTTAAGACCTAGATCTAAGGTCACAAAGTCTCCAGTTGCTGGGTTAGGATAGATCTTAATTCCTGTAGTATCTGTGATCACATCATCAACACCTAAAGTCGTGTTTTCAAATACAATTTTAAAACGATCTGAGGCGATGCTTTGAGCATTAGCATTATCCACTGTAAAACTGTAGCTCGTGGACTGACCTTCGTTTAAAATAGTTCTAGTGCTGTTTAAGTTATCCACAAGCACCCCTTGAACTTGACCAAGGTTGGTTGCAGCTACTTCAATAATATAGTTAGTGTTTCTATAGTTGTTGTTAAATAATTGAAGCTCTTCTCCATCAAAAGGAAGCGCTCTGTTCTCTATACTCAATAAGGAACCACTAGTATGTTGTCTAGCCATGTTCTCATCGATATTGCTAAATTTAACTGCATCGCTATTATCAACACCGTTGTTAGAACCGTTTTCAAATCTAATCATCAATCCATCTATAGAGGCTGCAGCAGATGTAGTACTAGTGTTATCAAATAAAGAGATCATTAAAGAGGAGTTAGAATTTATTTGGTTTCTAAGACCCGGTATTAACAGAGTATCATTTGAAGTTCTGTTAAGAATCACATTCCCGTTTGCAGCTCCTGAAGCAGCTATAAAAAAGGACTGACCAGGTGCTATAGTACCAGGTATCATTCTGGAATTAGGTATTTGCGCTCCTACAAAACTATTTGTCACTAAGTCATACGTTCTATAAACTCCCTCTTGATTTCCTAAGGCGTCCCATACATAGTAAAAATTAGGATCTACAGCAGTAAGATCGATAGAGCTATTAGTTAGGAGCTTTCTTAACTCTGATGCCAAATCTAAATTAGACTGGTATGGATTTCCTATCATCATATATTCGCCTGAATTTAGCGCTATATCATTTACTACTTTACTGCTATTTTCTAAGGTTCCATTTGCTCTTAAAACGGTTTGTGAAGGAGCACTTGAATTAGAAGTTAAATCCGTCTGTCTATCTCCTCTTACCAATAATCTATATGGTTTTCCAGCTGTAAAAACATCCTGTTGTTGATTGGTAGACGTTTGTGGTATCCAGCTTTGATTTAGGTTATCATACCCAAACATAGAAGGGTTGTTAGAACCACTGGTGTCAAAACCATTTGCAGTCCCACCAGCCCCAGTAATATGAGTACCTAGTCCCACAATAAGGTCGTCTCCACTTTCTTGCCAATTTTGATATATAGAGGTAGTAGAACTAACTGAAGATGATAAGAATCGGAATGATCTGCGGCTTTCCATAAAGTTTTCTGTATCAACACTTCCAATAACGTTTATAAAAGCACCGTCTATAACAGCCGTTTTATCAGCAGTCGATCTGAAAATCACATCAGCATTAGAAGCGTCAACTATAGATGTGGAAGTCGCATCATTATTGAATAGCTTGCTATTGATGATATAGTTCCCTGTAAGTACCAGGTTGGAATTTTCAACCGCAAGAACTTCAAAAGATGCTTTGTTAGAAAACCAAGCTACTGTATTATTTACTTCAGCTGCTGTGAAACTTCTTGTGCTAATCATGTTCCCTTGATTATCTAATTTGTTGTAGACAGACACATCACTAGTAAAGGAAACATATACCGCTGGTGCTATGATAATGTTTTTTGCGATAAGTTGGTCCCCATAAACAATATCTTCCATTATTTGAATGCTGTGATCTCTTGTAGAAGGGTTGGTTAGATCACTTGGATCATTTGGGGTCCATGCGCCATTGTTAAAAATAAAATCCTTTTCTATTTTGATATCTACCGTTTCTGCACCGCTACAATCCCCATCAGTAGTATAAGTTACTTGATACGCTCCAAAAGCAGATGCCACCACATCAACAACTCCAGTTAAAGGATCTATCACAAGACCATTTGTTCCTGTAAAAAATCCATTTGAAACAGTAGCTGCACCTAACTGAGGTACTGCCGTTATATCCTCTGGATAAAAAGAAATACTTGCATAACTAAACTCTGCCACATCTCTCGCCGTCATCGTCACTACGATTTCATTAGAGTAATTGGCATTACCACAAGTATCGCTTACTTTCTTACGAAAAGTAGTTGATCCAGTTAAAGGAGCATTAAAGTCTAAACTCCCATCATTTTCATTTACTAAATCCACCCAGATTCCTGCAACATTCTGCTGCCATTGTTGAGTTAAACCATTATATAAAGTGTTCGTGTAATTTACAGTTCCTAAAGCATTAGGTAATTCACCTGCACAAAAGGATTGTGCCCCATCTATAGAACCAGCGTAAATTGGCTCGTTATTGTTAAAACTAATATCATCTACAAATCCTCTATCTAAATGTTCAGAAACGTAAGCATCCTTAGCATACTCCCATGTTATAATATTCGTTCCACGATCAAGAGGTAATGTTACTGTAGCCCAATTTGTCTCTCCAGAAATTTGTCTTTCTAAGTTCCCGTTTACATATACCTTTAAAAAATCATAAGAAGCTTCAGAAGAAACTCTCCAATTAAAACTTACTTCTGTCATACAAGTGACTGTGGTACTAAAAGAAGAAGTTTGATGGTCGTCTATAGATCCAGAAGCAGCGGTGTTCTCATTTGAATTACCCCAAGCTCCTTGCGCTCCCCAAAAAGGAAGGTCTCCATCAGTTGTGAAGGTCCCATTATAGCTGGTAGCATTTTCTAAAGAAGTAGTTGCGTATTGATAAGAGAAAGAAACCCTCATTTTCATTTTGGAAGTGCCACATCTCCAATTTCTAGATTGCGAAACATTCTCCACAGCATCTGTGACACTGAAATAACTTGTTTTTTGCACTCGACAGTCGTCAACAGCACTATCATAGTTACATAGATCAACTCTACTACCGCCATTTCCGTTTCCATTTCCATTTCCATTTCCATTTCCATTTCCGTTTCCGTTTCCGTTTCCGTTTCCGTTTCCATTTCCGTTTCCATTTCCGTTGTCATTACTGTCGTCTTCCCAACCGTCAAATCTTGTTATGATTTGAGTAGAAGCTATATTAGTTCTGGTTCTTGTAAGGAAATTTCCTGCGTGGGTCGTTGGACCGTTAGATTCGTTAGTTATACAACCTGTTGCATCTTCTGTAACATCAAAATCATCAGAAAGCCATCCGTTCCAAGTATACTCTTCATTGCCGCTTCTATCTGGGCAATCCCCGAAGAACCCAGTTACATTACTTGTATAATCAATGTTTTGACCTAAAACAGGCAACATTGCAAATAAAATTACTAATTGTAGGTATTTTTTCATGAATTGTGTGCTTAACAAATGTTTAGTATATCTAGATTATTTAACAATCAGATAATAGTTATCCCTGATTACTCAACAATTATAGTAGGATTCCTGCTTCTGTACACCATTCAAAACATCTGAAAAAGCAACTTTCAACGAATAAAATAACCTGTTAACGAAAATATATCAGAAATACTAAAAATACATGCGTATTCTAGATGCGTGCATAGGAAAAAAAGCAATCAAAATACCATATGTTATTGGATAAATAAACCTTAACCATTCGATAAACAGCGCTTTATAGCGTTCATTTAATAGATGTGATCGGTTAAAAACCATTATTTAAGACCAAGTGAAACACTTAAAAATACCGATAAAGTGTGGAAAGGGCTACTTTGAAAGAACTCCCTGAGTATTTGGATCGTCTCTTATCATAAAACTACAAATTTCACTAGTACCTTTTACAACAATAACATCTGTGGCTTGCAAATTAAACATTGTTATTAAACGAAACCAATAAACAATTCTTTTCCATTCATAGGAATTGGCTATTAAAATCGTTGCGCCTTTATTTATGTAGAGCCAAACAAGTATCACCATCGATTTATAACCTATATCCACTTTAAAGAGTATTTAAAATGCCAATTATCGAACTGGAAAAGGATGATGAAGACCTATGTTTAACGCAAAGTTTATAATCTAAAGGTTTCTTTAAATCGTCTAAATAAGGAGCAAAAAAAAGCCTGATCTTACTTAGATCAGGCTTTAATATTTAATGTAAAAATGATGCTATATCTATCCTCCAAAGTCATCAAAACGTATATTCTCAGGATCCACACCAAAATCCTCTGCCATTTTACCAACGGCGTTATTCATTAATGGCGGTCCACAGAAATATACCTCCATATCTTCTGGGGCTTCATGTTTGTTTAAGTATTGATCTATAACCACCTGGTGAATAAAGCCTACAAATCCATCACCTTCAGAATCGATGTCTTCTTTTACTTTCCAATTATCTCCTTCAGCTGGCTCAGAAAGTGCTAGATAGAATTTAAAATTAGGAAATTCGCGTTCTAAGGAACGAAAGTGTTCTATGTAAAACAATTCTGCTTTGGAACGACCTCCGTACCAATAAGTCACCTTACGGTTAGTTTTGAGTGTTCTGAAGAGCTCGTACAGGTGAGAACGCATAGGAGCCATTCCTGCTCCACCACCTACATAAAGCATTTCTGCCTCAGAGTGATTGATAAAGAATTCACCGTAAGGTCCAGAAACAACTACTTTATCACCTTTCTTTTGATTGAATATAAAAGAACTAGCGATACCTGGATTCACATCCATCCATCCGTTCTTTGCTCTATCCCATGGTGGCGTAGCAATACGCACGTTTAACATAATCTCACGACCTTCAGCTGGAAAGGAAGCCATAGAATAAGCTCTTTCTACTGTCTCCGGATTTTTCATTACCAGAGGCCATAGATTGAATTTTTCCCACTCTGCTTTAAATTTATCTGGTGTATCGTGCTCTTCTGGATGAGCGGTGATGTCCATATCTTCAAATCGCACTTCACACTTAGGAATTTCAATTTGTATATATCCACCCGCTTCATAATGCATGTCTTCTGGAAGTTGAACGACAAATTCTTTGATAAAAGAAGCTACGTTGTAATTACGAACAACCGTTGCTTCCCATTTTTTGATCCCAAAAACTTCTTCAGGAATTTCAATCTTCATATCCTGCTTTACTTTAACTTGACAACCAAGTCTCCATCCAGCAGCAATTTCTTTTCTTGTAAAATGAGGTACCTCTGTAGGCAAAATAGAACCACCACCTTCAGTAACAATGCATTTGCATTGCACACATGTACCACCACCACCACATGCAGATGGCAAGAATAATTTATTATCCCCTAAAGTTCCAAGAAGCGTACTTCCCGAGCCTGTAGTAATATCTTTTTCTCCGTTAACGTTAATAGTAACCGGCCCAGAAGGAAGCAATTTAGATTTTGCTCCTAATAGAAGGGACACTAATAATAAGATAAGTGTCAAAAATATTGAAACACTTGCTAAAACTGTAATCATGTTAGAATCCATAACGATGTTTTCTTTTTAAATTTCTATTCCCATAAAACTCATGAAACCTAAGGCCATAAGTCCTGTGATGATGAATGTTATTCCCAGTCCACGTAGCGGTGCTGGTACGTTTGAGTAAGTGATTTTCTCCCGTATAGCGGCAATAGCTAAAATCGCAAGGAAAAAACCTATACCGCTTCCTATACCATAAGTCGCAGCTTCTGAGATTCCTGAAAAATCTTTTTGTTGCATGAATAGAGATCCTCCTAAAATGGCACAGTTTACAGCAATAAGAGGTAAAAAGATACCTAATGCACCATATAATGCCGGAGCAAAACGTTCTACCACCATCTCTACCAGTTGCACCATACTAGCGATTACCGCAATAAACATGATAAAACTAAGGAATGATAAATCTATACTGGCATACTCAGCATCTAACCATGCTAAAGCCCCTGGCTTTAATAAATAGGTGTCTAATAACCAGTTAATAGGCACTGTAATACCTAAAACAAATACTACTGCAGCTCCAAGACCTACGGCGGTCTTAACCGACTTTGAAACGGCTAAGTAAGAACACATACCTAAGAAATAGGCGAAAACCATGTTCTCTATAAAAATACTTTTTACGAAAATGTTGATTAAATCCATTTTGTTCGATTTCTTAAATTAATTTTGTTCTATTAAAGATCTGCTGCGACTACGTTGCACCCAGATAATAAGACCGACTGTTATCAAAGCCATGGGCGATAATAACATTAAGCCGTTATTAGAATAACCAGCTTCATACCAAGAGTCTGGGATGATTTGATAACCTAATAACTTTCCAAATCCTAAAAACTCTCTGAAGAAAGCCACTAGAATAAGTATAAAGGCGTATCCCGCTGCATTCCCTATTCCATCTAGGAATGATTTATAAACGCCATTTCCTAAAGCAAAAGCTTCCAGACGTCCCATTACTATACAATTCGTAATAATTAATCCAACAAAAACCGATAGTTGTTTAGACACATCATAAGCATAAGCTCTTAAAATTTGATCCACAAGAATTACGAGAGCAGCAACAATTACCAACTGCACGATAATTCTGATACGAGATGGGATAGAATTACGTAACATAGAAATGATCATGTTACTAAAGGCCATCACCGCCATCACCGCTAGGGACATTACAATTGCAGGCTCTAATTTAACAGTAATTGCCAATGCACTACAAATACCTAAAACTTGTACTGTTATGGGGTTATTATCTGTAAGTGGATCAGAAAGTAACTTTCTATTTTTCTTACCTAGAAGTCCTTCTCTCTCATCGGTATCCGATAGAAAAAGAATCAAATCTTCTTTTTTACTTAATTCTTTATTTTCAGCCATTGCGGTTGTTTTTATATCGCTTTCGCGAAAGCGAAACTAATAAACTAGTTATATGCCACTTTTACGTTAGTCTTATTTTTAAAGTAAGGTAAATAGTTTACCAGACGCTCTGAAATCATGTCTGTAACACCATCACCGGTAATTGTGGCACCAGAAATAGCGTCTACTGCGTTATCGTTTTTATTATCGCCTCCTTGGTATCCTTTTGCTACGTCAACGCCTACAAAGGTACCACTTGCGCCCATAATTTTCTCATCAGTAAAACTTTCCTTGAACCACGCCTGTGTAATTTCAGCACCTAAACCAGGAGTTTCCCCTTTATGGTCAAACACCGCACCTTTTATAGTGTTTACATCTTCCTTAAGAGCAACGTATCCCCAAATAGCATCCCAAAGACCTTTACCTCTAAGTGGAACAATATAATATTTGGATCCTTCAACGTCTGCAACATAAAGTGGAAAAGCTTGTTCTGCAACTGGCTTCTTCAATTCTTTTTTAAGTTCTATATCAAAAGCATTTACGTCTGTTCTCTCATTACCCTTATTATCTAAAGCAATGCGCTCTATAATGTATTTTTCAAAAGGAATCTCAGCACTGTCTCTTGCTACTTCAATACCTACTGTACCGAGTATATTTTGCATTTTTTCGTTCTTCACATTCTCTGCTTGCGCCGGTTGTAATGACGTAGCCGTTAAGGCTAAAGCACTTGCCACTACCGCAATAAGCAGTATCACAAATAAGAAAGTATAAGCATTTGAATTTCTATCCATTTCTAAGCTGTTTGAAGTTGAACCTTTGCTTTTGCTAGGCGTTTTTTACGTTTAGACACATTTCCTTGAATCACATAATGATCAATAGTTGGCGCAAATACGTTCATTAATAATATCGCTAGCATAATTCCTTCTGGATATGCTGGATTGAATACCCGTATCATGACGCCAAAAAATCCACAAAGAAAACCGTATATCCATTTTCCTTTCATGGTTTGTGAAGCACTAACTGGGTCAGTAGCCATGAACACAAGTCCAAAAGCTAAGCCACCTACTACTAGATGCATGTACCAATCGAATTGCATTAAGGAATTAAGACCAAAAGCATTAAAAATTAATCCCATCACTGCTGCACCTGCAAAACCACTTAAAATGATTCTCCAGCTACCCACCTTAGTAAGAATTAAAATTGCTGCTCCTAATAAAACTGCAATAGTTGATGTCTCAGATACAGACCCTGGTATAAAACCTGTTGCCGCATCCATAAAACTATAAGCAACCGATTTACCTTGAGCAAGCGTACCTAATATAGTTTCTCCAGACATACCGTCCATAGCGCCATTATGGACCCACACGGCATTACCTGACATATACAAAGGATACGCAAAGAATGCAAATGCACGAGCCGTCAGTGCAGGATTCAAAATATTCATTCCCGTACCACCGAAAGCTTCCTTTCCTATCAATACTGCAAAAGCCACAGAGATAGCCAGCATCCATAAAGGGATATCTACTGGAAATATCATGGGAATCAATAAACCCGTTACTAAATAACCTTCATTGACCTCGTGACCTCTATAGATCGCAAAAATAAATTCGATGGTTAATCCTACTACGTAACTCACAATAATTAATGGAGTAACTAGTATCGCACCTTCTATAAAAGCATCCCAAAACGGTACATCTGTAACGTTTGCAAGGCCCAAATCTTGATACAGATATTGAGCCCCTGTATTCCACATACCAAAAAGAAGTGCTGGTACTAAAGCAAATACAACAGTGATCATTGTACGCTTTAAATCCACAACATCACGTATATGTGCTCCTTTTTTAGTGGTGTGATTAGGAGTGTATAAAAAAGTATCAAAAGCATTGATCGCCGGAGCAAATTTTTCAAATTTTTGCCCAGGTTCAAATGGCTTTCTTGCTTGATCTAGTTTGTTTCTAACCCATTTCATAATTTATCCTACTTCTGTTATCATTAAATCTAATCCTAGACGAATCACTTCTTGAGCCTCTAGTTTAGACGTATTTGTAAAATCAATTAATGCAAAATCCTCTGGAGCTACTTCGTAGATTCCTAAATTTTCCATTTGTTCAATATTTCCTGCCATACAGGCCTTAATTAGTTGCAATGGATAGATATCCATAGGCAACATTTCTTCCATTTCTCCAGTCACAACTAGTGCACGTTCTTCCCCATTAAGATTGGTATCCACGGTGCGCTTTCCTCCTAGTAATTTAGAAAAAGAGGTACCTGCATTAGAGGGTACATTGTTGCGGGTAAATGGCATCCAACCTAAGAAAGCGTATTCATTACCTTCTGGAATTAGAGTTAGCGTATTGTGGTAATAGTTCAAAAACTGATCATTGCTCAATTTATCTCCAGTCAACACGTCACCTGAAATGATACGTGTGTGATTTGTATCTACTGTTCCGGCTATAGTATTCACTTGCGACCCTACTAAAGTTTTATAGTATTTGCGATCTGCTTCTTTTACATCAGTACCTACTAACGCAACTGTTCTTTCTGGTTTAAACTCTCCAGTAAGGAAAAGGTGACCTATAGTGGCTACATCTTCTGGACCTACCGTCCAAACGCGTTCACCCATATTGATGGGATCAAGCCTGTGAATTTGCACACCTACATTACCTGCAGGATGCAATCCTGTTACGGTATGCACCTCAGCGTCTTTACCACCTTTGATAGCAGAATCTTTGCCTACACAAAGATGTACTTTCCCGCTAGTCAATTTGCTTAAAGCAGTAATACCGACTTGAAAATCTTCCATCTTATCTGCAAGATATACTTCTGGATCTCCCGCAAGTGGAGCCGTTGCATATGCTGATATAAAAATAGATTTAGGTGTGTCTTCAGAGTTGGCTATAATGCTATATGGACGCTGTATAATAAATGGCCAGCAACCACTTTCTAACAACAGGTCTTTCACTTGATCTTCAGTTGCAGTAGACAGGTCGACATTCCCATAATTTATAGCTTGATTACTTGCGTTAGCCGTAATTTTAACTTCAAGAATGCGTCTTTTTGCACCACGTAGAATTTCAGTAATAGTTCCACTCACTGGAGCAGAAAATTTTACCTTCTCATCATATTTGGAATAAAAAACAGGTTCACCAGCTTTAACCGTTGCTCCTTCCTTAAGAATTAATTTAGGAACAACCGCATGAAAATCAGCAGGTTTTATGGCATAAATAGAAGAATGTGGGGCAGTAACAATATTCTTGCTAGCCTCACCTTTGAGCTTTAAATCAAGCCCTTTTCTTACTCTAATGTCCTTTGACATAGGATGTTATATTTAATCTTTTTTAAAAGTCTGCAAATTTACGCAATAAAGCCCTGATAATATACTCTTAATATTATTTAGATATGTTCTAAATAGATATTTTCCTTTACTTTGGCATCGCTTTCGCGAAAACGCAACTATTACCAGCAATTCCTCTATATTTATACCTTTCAATCCAACGTATATGAAGTCGTATATTTTATTCCTTATTACAGTTTTTTTAATCTTTTTCACTGTGAACTCACAGACTGAAAAAGAACTGATCAATGATCCTGATTATATCAAATCAGTGACCTTTAATAAACCTCCTGAAAACATGCTGCCCATATTCAACTTGGGCGATGCCTTTGAAATGAGTTTTGACGATGTCATAGGAGATGAGGCCGATTACTATTATAAGTTTGAACATTATGATTACGACTGGAAACCTAGCCAGCTCTTTAAAAATGAGTTTCTTTTAGGAATCGATGACATGCGCATATTTAATTACCGCAATTCATTTACCACCATCCAGCCTTATTCTCATTATGATTTAAGAATACCGAATCAGTTTACACAAGGTTTCAAAGTAAGTGGCAATTACATGATACATATTTATAATTCTAACCAAGAACTTGTTTTCTCTAGAAAATTTATGGTCTTGGATCAAAAATCTGTAGTAGGGGTCGAAATCAAACGCGCACGTGATTTGAATTATGTTTTGACTCAGCAACGTGTGCAGTTTTTTATAGATTCTAAACAAATTAATTTTATCAACCCAAATGATCAGCTTCAAGTAGCGATTATTCAAAACAGTGATTTAAACACCACCATCACAGATATAAAGCCTCAGTTTAATTTAGGAAATAAGCAAGTATATCGATATGATGAACAAACGTCTTTTTGGGCAGGAAATGAATTTCTCAACTTTGAAAATAGAGATTTCAGATCTCCTAACATGAATATAGATTTTGTACGCAAAGGAGAACTTTACAATGCTTATCTGTTTGTGGACGGGCCGCGTAAAAATCTTGAGTATACTTTTAATCCAGACATCAACGGTAATTATCTGGTAACAACTTTAGATAATGAAGACAATGATGTGCAAGCAGAGTATGTCAATATTCATTTTGCTCTAGATACACAAGGAATACAGTTGCCACCAAACGCAAAAATTTACATCATGGGGAATTATAATGCCTTTGAATTACAGCCCGAAAACGAGGCTATCTATAATGAAAAGTCTGGAAAATACGAGGCAATTATCCTATTAAAACAAGGTTTTTACAACTATCGTTATACGGTAGTTTACGATAACGGCTCTCAAGACCCAGGCTTTATAAGTGGCAACAAATGGCAAACGGAAAACCAGTATTCTGTACTTGCCTATTACAGAGAGTTAGGCGGTCGTTATGATCAACTAATAGGTATAGGTGAAGCTAATTCGCAAAATATTACTAATTAATTCTTGTAATAAGTGAATCTATAGTTTAAAAAGTAGTTTTTATCTTTGGCATTTTCCCCAAACACCTGTCTGTAATTTAAGGGTAATTCATACTTCAAAATACCATCCGTACTCATTTGAAAAGAAGTAATATCATATTCTTTTGATTTCTTGTCTGATATTTCTGCTCTAGCAAAAAATAAACCTTCGCATTCAACAAAATTACCATTCATATCAATTGCACCTAAATGTTCTAATTGGATATAAAATCCCTCTAAACTAAATTCTAAATTAATTCCTGCAAGAGAAAAATCTATTTTATCATTTTTACCAGTTGCTATATTTTTAGGATCTGAAGAGAACAACAAGTCTCCCACTGCATTATCTGTACTTTTAAAAATATTTAACCGCACTAAAATCTTAGTTTTATTAAATTTATCACGCACTTTCAAATCATATCCTTTATGTTTATCAAAAGGGATTGCTATTGAAGATATTTTATTACCAAAAACAACTTCTTTTGATATGATTTTTGATAATATATTATAATGACATGGTATGATTTGATTTCCTAAAACCTTTGAGTTTCTTAATTTATTAGTCACTTTCTCCTCTCCACTAAATGTGTTTATGATTACCGTATCCAAAAACTCTGGTCTTTGTTGTAAAAACAAAGTATCTTTTATCATGTTTTTACGAATTTTAAGGCTTTTGTATCCTATAGCACTAGCAGTTAGAACAATCGTATCTGCATATTGATTAAGGTCGATTACTCCATTTTCATTGCTGTATGTACTTTTTTGATCACCTACTACATTTACGAAAGGAATGATCTCTTTAGTGACCTTCTCCACTGTAACAAGATTTTGTGATTTGGCTAATGATAAAAATAAAATCGCAACTAAAAATATTAATTTTTTCATTAAAAAATAATTAGGGCGCGATTTTTCAATCACGCCTGGTTTAATTCAAAAATTTTTATTGGCTTATATTTACTATCCTCGCGTTTCTACCTGGCAAACTTCCTGAACCGTACTGATTGCAAGGTTGTGTTCTCCTCCAAAAAATCCTATGACAACAAGTTCTAAAGCTACCTCCTGGCAAATCTACTACTGGCCCACAAGTCCAGCCAAACCCTCTAACTCTGGATTTAGCAACCACGTTCTGTTGCTCTTGACTTTGATCAAAAGCCGCTTGAATAAAGTCATCTCCTTGAATAAATTCTATTCCTTCAACACTCAAATCAGAGGTTTCTATATATCCCCAGTATACGTCAGTGATTTCAGCAATCTGAGTTTCCCAATTTAATTGGACATGGTCAATAATATCTCCCGTTTGCTTATTACTAGTCGCAAAAATCTCAATGTTTGAATTTATAGGGCTTTGATAACTAGAAATTATAATTAACTCATCATCCTCATTAACAATCTCCTCCCTTTTAATGAAGCTCAAAGCCTCTCCATAAAAATCCTCCAAATAGGCACTGACCGCTATTCCAGTTACTTCTTCATTTTCATTAGATTTCATTGTTGTAGAATCAACATTATCACTTAAATCCTTATCGTTAGAACAAGAATTTAAGAAAATTATTGCGATAAGCGCAAATACAATACTCTTTAAAATATTCATAATTTTGTTGTTTAAATATAAATTATTAGTTAATATCCTTGCAAAGACATATCGAAATTAAAAAAAAACGAGATAATATAATCATAAGTTAGTTTTAACTTAATTTTATTATTTTATTTTATTTAGTAACTTTTTTTTGAAAATAATTTCAATTTAATAATTGAAAACAATCACAACCTTAGTTTGCGACTAACCACAATTATGAAAAACAACAAAAGATCACTTATTAAATATAGAGGCAATTATTGTCTTAACTGCTCTACCCCATTAGATGTAGAAGATAAATACTGCCATCAATGTGGACAACTCAATTCTAAAAAGCAACTGGCGTTGAAGGATTTCTTTGGCGAGTTCTTTTCTAATCTCTTTTCTTATGACAGCCGCATCTGGCGTACGATTAAACATTTGTTATTCAAACCAGGATATGTAAGCAAGCACTTTATAGCCGGTAAACGTTTTAGTTATGCAAATCCGTTTCGCTTTTTCTTGAGTGTGTGTATTGTGTTCTTTTTAATGATACAAGCACAGGAATTGGTTCAACTATTTACCGATGACCAGATAGAAAAAGCAGTTGCAAATGTGAGGAATGATAATGCTGATATAGAGATAGAGAATGGATTGCTCTCCGTTAAAGTGTCAGATAAAGATAAAGTCACAGAAAAGGAATTACAAGAAATTGAAGAGGCCTCCTATGCTGGTAAGTTTATTGCAAAAAAAATAAGAGAAGAATATGCTGAAGAAATCAAGCAGCAAGAGGACTCTATTTTAAATACCAAAGCTACAGATAGCATCACTAACCTAAAAGGTGAAAAAAAAGCAGCAGTTATTGAATCCTTCACACAAAGCGAAATGGACAGTCTAAGTTCCTTTTTACGCTTTTTTGAGCAAATGGACTATTATCAGACCTTCTACACAACACATAAAATATCTGATCCAGAAACGGCATTGGTTAAAATGAAACACAACAATACCAGATACAATCAAGCACTTTATGAAAAAATGACGTTCATAGATAAGATAGGCAATGATCCTTCTATTTTAATAGATATCATGTTACCTAAACTGCCGGTATTTCTATTTCTGTTTACACCTGTTTTAACTTTATTTCTTTGGTTGCTTTATGCGCGCAGGGAATTCACTTATATGGAACATTTGGTTTTTGCATTCCATGTATTTACCTTTATTTTCTTGAGCATGATTCTTCTATTCTTGATTAAATGGATCACTTTTGGTTATATAAACCTCACTCAACTCTTTTTTTGGTTTATTGGACCTTTCTATTTGTACAAATCCATGCGCAATTTTTATGGACAAAGACGTTTTAAAACCATTACTAAATTTCTTTTAGTAAGCTTTATATTTGTAGTGGGACTATTATTAGGAGTTAGTTTATTACTTTTGATAGGAATAGCACTTTATTAAATTATGATACAACAAGTTACAAGAGGTATTAAAATCTCGGTACAAACGAGTTTTGAAGGTACATTTTATAAAAATTATAAGATGCACTTTGCCTTTACCTATGTCATAACTATAGAGAATCAGAGTAAAGATTCTGTACAACTCAACAGTCGCCACTGGCGTATTAAAGATAGCTTAAGTCGCACAGAGCACATAGATGGTGAAGGTGTGATAGGTAAAAAACCAGTTCTTAAACCCGGACAATTACACATGTATCAAAGCGGTTGCTTACTTACCTCTCCTTTTGGAAATATGAGTGGTTTTTACAATATGATTAATTTTACCACCTCTAACCAATTCAGCGTTATTATCCCTGCTTTTAAACTCAGCGCCCCTTTTGCGTTGAATTAGATTTCAAGAGTCTCCGTTTTTATTTTATCAAAAATAGTAGTTCACGATCAACCTTGGTTTATTCTAAAAGCGCAATTCCTATACATATACTATTCTACATTAAGATTACTTTACCAGCATAGAGTCCAAAGAAACGCTAGATTATTTGTAATTTCACGCGTAAATTAAAAAAACAAATACATCATGGGAAAAGGATTTTTCAACGTCCCAGTTGCTGTAAACGAGCCTATTAATACATATGCTCCAGGAACTGTAGAAAGAGACCAAGTGCTAGCAGCTTACAAAGAATTGTGGAACGCAAATACAGAGGTGCCTTTATATATCAATGGAAAAGAGATAAAAACTGGAGATACTGTACCTATAAGACCGCCACATGATCACCAACATATAGTAGGGAACTACCACAGAGCTGGAAAAAAAGAAGTTCAAGATGCCATCGCTACTTCGTTAGAAGCACGTAAAAAGTGGTCGCAGATGCCATGGGAACAAAGAGCTGGTATTTTCTTAAAAGCTGCAGAGCTTATAGCTGGCCCCTACAGAGCACGTATTAATGCTGCGACCATGATCAACCAGTCTAAAACTGTTTTCCAGGCAGAAATTGATGCTGCTTGTGAGCTGGTAGATTTTTTAAGGTTCAATGTGCAATACATGACAGAGATTTATGCAGAGCAACCTGAATCCACTTCTGGCGCTTGGAATAGATTAGAATACAGACCTTTGGAAGGTTTTGTATACTGTATATCTCCATTTAACTTTACGGCTATTGCTGGTAACCTTCCTTCTAGCGCTGCCTTAATGGGTAATGTTTGTATATGGAAGCCTAGTGACCATCAAATGTTGAGCGCACAAGTAATTGTAGAAGTATTTAAAGAAGCTGGAGTACCTGATGGTGTTATCAATATGGTAAATGCAGATCCTGTGATGATGACTAACGAGGTAATGACGCATGCAGATTTTGCTGGTGTTCACTTCACTGGTTCTACAACAGTATTCAAAAGCCTGTGGACTAAAATAGGTGAAAACATAAATACCTATAAGACTTATCCTAGAATAGTAGGTGAAACAGGTGGTAAGGACTTTATCGTTGCTCATAAAAGTGCTGTTCCTGCACAAGTCGCTACAGCTATAGTACTAGGTGCTTTTGAATTCCAAGGTCAGAAATGTAGTGCCGCTTCCCGTGCCTATGTACCTAAGAGTATGTGGCCAGAGGTGGAAAAACTCATTCGCAGAGATGTAGATAGTTTTAAAATAGGATCTCCAGAAGACATGAGTAATTTTATTACTGCTGTGATTCATGAAGGTTCGTTTGATAAGCTTGCCACCTATATAGACGGAGCAAAAAAAGATGCAAATGCTGAAGTGATCATAGGAGGAAACTACGACAAGTCTAAAGGATGGTTTGTAGACCCAACGGTTATTTTAACTACCGACCCAAAATATGTAACCATGGAGACCGAATTATTCGGCCCAGTGATTACTATTTATGTGTATGAAGATGATGAATATACAGAGATGTTAAAACTGGTTGATGAAACTAGTGAATACGCTCTTACTGGCGCTATTCTAGGACAAGATCGCTATGCAGTCACACAAGCCACTCAAGCACTTGAAAACTGTGCAGGTAACTTCTATATTAATGATAAGTGTACAGGAGCAGTGGTAGGTAAGCAACCGTTTGGCGGGGCTCGTTCTTCTGGAACAAATGATAAAGCAGGTTCTAAATTGAACTTACTAAGATGGGTTTCTGCTCGTATGATTAAAGAAACATTTGTAACACCTACAGATTACAGATATCCTTTTATGGGGGAGTAATGAAATACCTCTAAGAATTATTAAAATCCGTTATCATAAAAATGATAACGGATTTTTACTTTATAAAGGCAAGTGCACTACTTTCTTCGTTTCAAAGAAGGGGTCTTCAAAAACTTCTTCTAATTCGTAAATACGCGCTTTAGGAAACTGTTTTAACTCTTCGGTAAGATCACCTCCTTTTAAATAGAGAATCCCATTTTTCAAGGTATGAAAACTGTCTTTTCTAACTTTATTCTTTACCCAACTAACAAAATCAGGCATGTTAGTAACTGCTCTGGAAACTATAAAGTCAAAACGACCTTTCACCGTTTCTGCTCTTCCGTGCTCTGTAGTTACGTTCTCTAATCCCAAAGCCTCAACAATAGCATCTACTACCTTGATTTTTTTACCTATCGCATCGATAAGGTGGAAACTTGTTTTAGGAAACATAATAGCCAGTGGTATCCCTGGAAATCCGCCGCCAGTTCCTACGTCTAGTACTCTAGTTCCACCTGGTTTATTGGGTAAGCTTTCGCGAAAGCGGACAACAGAAACAATCCCTAGAGAATGTAAAACATGTCGTGTATACAATTGATCGATGTCTTTTCTAGAGATCACATTGATCTGAGCGTTCCACTCCGTATACAAATCTCCCAGTCTTGAAAATTGTTCTAACTGATGATCTGTAATATGTGGGAAGTATTCTTTTATTTTTTGATGCACTATTTATAATTTGTGCAAAAATAAAATATTAATTGTCGTCATATGCGATTGTTAATTCAAGTGTTATGATATTTTTGTATTATAATTCAACTATTATGAACTCTCAACTATCTGATCGCATTAACAATTTACCTGTAAGTGCCACACTTGCCATGGCAGCGAAAGCTCGCGAATTAAAAGAACAAGGTAAAGACATCATAGGTTTAAGCCTTGGTGAACCTGATTTTAATACTCCAGATTTTGTCAAAGATGCGGCTATCAGAGCCATCAACGAGAATTACAACAGCTATTCTCCTGTAGATGGCTACAATGAACTCAAAGATGCAGTCATACTCAAATTTAAAAGAGATAACAAGCTTACTTACGACCGCAGTCAGATCGTAGTGTCAACAGGAGCAAAGCAATCTATTGCAAATGTTGCTTTGGTGTTACTCAATAAAGGAGATGAATGTATTCTTCCTGCTCCTTACTGGGTAAGCTATGCAGCCATAGTGGAACTTGCTGAAGGAACACCGGTAGAAGTAAAAGCTGGTGTAGATCAAAATTTTAAAATTACCACTGAGCAATTGAGAGCTGCCATTACTCCTAAGACTAAAATGATGTTGTTTTCTTCTCCTAACAATCCAAGTGGCAGTTTGTACACAGAAGAAGAGCTTCAAGCATTTGCAGATGTACTTGTTGATTATCCGAATATTATCGTAGTAAGTGATGAGATTTACGAACACATCAACTATACTGGAACGCATGCAAGTATGGCAGCTATTCCAAGTATGTACGATCGTACCGTCACCATTAACGGTGTAAGTAAAGCCTTTGCCATGACTGGATGGAGAGTAGGTTATATAGGCGCTCCAACATGGATTGCAAGAGCTTGTAATAAAATGCAAGGTCAAATTACCAGTGGCACCAATTGTATCGCACAACGCGCTGTAATCACTGCACTAGAAGCTCCGGTTTCTAAAATCCAGTACATGATTGATGCCTTTGCAGAACGTCGTGACTTGATTTTAAACCTGCTTTCTGAACTTAAAGGCTTTACTACAGACGTTCCTGACGGTGCTTTTTATGTATTTCCAGATATTTCAGCATGGTTTGGAAAAACAGTAAAAGGACATCAAATAGAAAACTCAACAGATTTTTCATTGATGCTCCTTGAAGAGGCCAATGTAGCCACCGTTTCTGGTGATTCTTTTGGGACTCCTGAATGTATACGTATTTCTTATGCCGCTAGTTCAGAGCAAATCACAGAAGCTGTTAGAAGGATTAAAGAGGTGCTTTCTTAATTGTATTGAAAGTAGGAACTACTGCTGTTTATAACACAAAAAGGAAAGCTAGAAATGGCTTTCCTTTTGTTTTTTACTTCCTGTTTACTCCTGCCCGTACTAGTTGCAAACTAGCATCAGCGAAGCTGTTATATGAGTGCAAGCAAAAGATCGCAAACACATTCTTTATGCCCTGGACGTTATGATCAGGGATACTGAGGCTAGATTTGCTTATTCTATGAAGTTTACCAGCCTGCTACATCTTGATAATACTCCTGTAATTCACCATCCACGTCCACGTAGACATAAATAAAAAAACCGCCTCTACCTCGTAGATTCGAAAACTTATACCATTGGTCTTTTTCTAGATTGCCGATGGTAGTATGTATTTCGTTATCCTTATAATTACTTGCTACTTTGGTCCATTTCCATCCGTTATCCCTATTAAAATATACCTTGCCTTTAGGATTTGGTCTCTTATCCCTAAAGCCGCTATACTCATAAATATAGGTGCTATCCACTTGCAACAGCGTAAAATTTTTACCTATGCTATCCAAATCAGTTCTTATCATCTGGACTGAATCACGCATCTGCATTTTTTCAACCTTGATTTGGTTGTTATAGTCGTCCCAAGCTTCATTACTTATGTAAGTTCTGGTTAAAACAATGTCGCCGGGATCGAACGGATTGCAAGATACCAGCAATATTAAAAATAATAGAACCATATATTTTCTCACATTCGTCAATATCTGCCATTATGTGGTGTTGCATCATTCTTCTTTTCTTTCCTACCTCCATGCAAAGCATATATCTTCCCTCGCTGGCGACAGCTTCTCGCTCCTGACCTTTTTTATGGTTTCCTTACTTTTTAAATAGACAACATTTTATAAAAAAGCAAGGTGCAGCTTGAGTGTTGGCAAGCGTCCATAGCAGGTGCGGCTGGGTTGGGTTGGTTGAAGTTGTTGCTAAGTTTATTTCTTCTTCTTTTCTGGGTTTTGCCAAGTGTTGAACACAGCATATATAATCACTTTGTTTTTCTCGATTTCATAGATTATTAAGAATGGAAAACGTTTTATAAATGCTTCTCTATATGGCTTGCGTTTTTTCGGGAAGTGTTTAGGGTTGGTAGTTATTCTCTCAAAATATATGCTTAAATGTTCTAAAAACTCTTCGCCTAATCCTGTGCGTTTTCCTTCATAATAAAGATAAGCTTCGATAGTTTCTAAATTAGCTTCATCTTTAATTTCTAAACTGCATTTCATTATTCAATAGCCTTTCTTGCATTTTGTTTTACTTGTTCCCAAGTGAAAGACTGACTTTCATTTTTTAAATGAGATGCTCTGCGTTTGTCAATCATATCGTACTGCTCTCCACTCAAGGTAAAGGTTTCTTGCTGATCATTTTGATAGCTTTCTGCTAATGCTTTTATCATTTTTAAAAGCCTCACATCTGCCGTATCTATATAGTCTTTGACTGTATCTCTTAAATCTGTCGTTGCCATAATAGTTGTCTTTCTCTTATCGTAAAGGTACAATTTCTGTTCCATAGACTTACTATTTCTAACTAAACGGATAAAACAAATTGACCGTTTCATGCAAACTTTCTAGATCATTCTGCTGTTATTTTTCTGTAGAACTGATGTCTTTGTGTCCTGCCATGTATTGGGTTTTTCTTAGATTGTTTGAAGAAAGCCAATTGACGATTACTGATTTGCTGCATATTGACAAAACTATTATTGATCGTTTTGAGCTCTTTGGTTAAGGCATAAATTATATTTGATAAACGGTTGCTTTTGCCTTTATATAATTCTACTTCTTCTGTTCTGATTCTTTGTAGTTCGCTAGTTGAAATTCCTTGATATACTAGTAATCCTAAGATGATCTTGTTACGTTTTCGTACCCTGACACGTGCGGCATAAACTTCTCCTCTACGCTTTCGCGAAAGCGTATAGGAAGAAAGCGTACTTTTAATTTCTACTTGATAACTATAATAAAAACCTTCTTTAATAAAAATGTAGCTTCGCTTTAAACCGCTTTTTAAATAACTCATTCCATAAAACAACACTCAGAATCCCTATACCACGCTCACACTAACAGCAAGGAACTTTAAAAAGGTCCTAAAACCAACTGTTTAAAATCCTTATCTGTTGGAATCCTTTATACACGGTGCTTGTCCCAACCTTTCGATATACTCAGGACCGGTTTTGGAACGCTTTTGTCGCGGTTTTGATGATTTGCAACTCTTTTTTACTTCCTGTTTACTCCAGATCACGAGCGAGACGCTCGCGCCAGCTGGGATAGCTTAAGGATTTTGGGCGGTGACAGCGCAATGGCAGCAGCTCTTTACCTTTTTTATGGTTTCCTTGCTTTTAAAATAGATAAGATGCTATAAAAAAGTAATGTGCTGCGGGAGCGCAAGGGCAAGCCAAAAATGCGGGTGCGGCTGGCGAGCGCAATGGCAAAAAGCCTTATATTCTTTTTCTTGCTATTTCGGGATTTCTACTCGTATGTAAAACACCAAAAATTACGATACGCTTTTGCTCTTCTTCAACTAGATAGAAAATAGCATAAGGAAAACGAGTTACTAAAGACTGACGCAACTCTTTATACCTAAGTTGATAATGTTCTGGATATTGCTTTATATAATCGATTTCTTTAT
>Ga0307933_1000685_pt1 | contig 30864 bp, 23 predicted proteins | sample OrgLakmetageno88_FD_201811 | JGI IMG/M metagenome (GOLD analysis project Ga0307933, IMG submission 201811) | Saline water microbial communities from Organic Lake, Antarctica - #88 | ecosystem: Environmental > Aquatic > Non-marine Saline and Alkaline > Saline | place: Antarctica: Organic Lake... | reverse complement strand
CTCATTAAAAAGATCTCCGATCTGGAATTGGCCAGGGATGATATCGAAAACCTTTTGACCAGCACCCACTTTCCAACGATCGTGGTCAACAAGGATCTCGAAATCCGGCATTTCACGCCTCAATCCGCAGAGATATTTCATATAATCCTATCTGATCTTGGGCGCCCCATACAACACGTCGTTTCCAAGCTGGTGGACGGTGAGCTCATTGGCAGATGCAAATCTGTGCTGGAGTCATTAAAGCCTCTCAAGGAAGAAGTGCTGCGTGAAGATGGCAGCTGTTTTTGGATGCGGATTCATCCTTACATTACTTCCGGAAAAACAATCAACGGGCTTGTCATCACATTTTCGGATATCACGGAAATCAAACTAGCTCATGCCGAATTGCAAAAGCATCAGGAAGCGCTTGAGGAATTGGTGAGTCAAAAGACCAAGGAATTGAAGGTCAGTGAGAACCTTTTGAATGAAACTAGCCGGCTGGCCAAAATCGGAGGCTGGGAGCTCGATATAGAGTCTGAGCAGCTGATGTGGACAGAACAAACACACAGGATCCATGGCTTGGAAGCGGAAGGATTTCCTGTCTTGGACTCTGCCATAGATTTTTATCATCCCGAAGATCAACCTGTTATCGAGGGTCTGGTGCGGGCGTGCATCGAGGAGGGAACTCCCTACGAAGAGGAGTTGCGGTTCACGAATGCCAAGGGGCGTAACCTATGGGTCAGAGTAATGGGTGAAAGAAGGGAAAGAGACGGTAAAAAATATTTGGGCGGCACGATCGCCGACATCACCGACCGAAAAGCCGCGCAGATTTCTTTACAGAAATCGACTGAAGAGTTGAAGCAAGCTCAGCAAATCGCCCATGTCGGCAGTTGGGAATGGGACGTTGAGAAAGACGAAATAGTTTGGTCGGATGAGCTTTACCGCATTATGGAGATGGATCCCTCAGAGGAACTCCCGAACTATGAGGGAAACCTGAAACTGTATCATCCCGATGAACGGGAGACTTTAGACCGTGCCGTCCGGAGAGCTGTCGAAGAAGGAATACCGTATGAGATCGAATTGAGGATGCTCTCCCGTGATGGCACTGGGAAAATGATTCTTGCAAAATGCCGTATCAAGAAAAACGCGGAAGGAGCGGTGACCCATCTCTATGGGACTGTTCTGGATATTACAGAATCCAAAACTGCCGAGCAGCGGCTCAAGGATGCACACCAGCGTTTGTTAAATGTTCTGGAAAACACGACAGACGGTTTCATGGAAATGAATAAGGACTATATAGTTACCTATATAAATCAAGTAGGACTGGATTCTCTCAAAGTAAAAGAATCTGACTTGCTCGGTAAGAACGTCTGGGAAGTCTTTCCTTCGCCGGAGAGCGATCAATTTCAAAAACACTACGACCAGGCCTTCACTGAAAAAAAGGAGAAGACCTTCGTGGAGTTCTACGAACCTCTGAAGGAATGGATCGAAGTCCATGTCTGCCCAAATCAAGACACATTTTCCACTTACTTTCGAATGGTTACGGAGCGTAAACAACATCAGATTGAGCTGGAAAAAGCGAAAGTTCTGGCCGAATCCGCCAACAAAGCGAAATCGGAATTTCTCGCCAATATGAGCCACGAAATACGCACGCCTTTAAACGGCATACAGGGTAATTTACAACTCCTTGAAATGTCGCATTTAAATGCCGAGCAAAATGAATGTATCGAGATGGCAATGAATTCCTCGGATAGCCTGATTACCATCATCGGTGACATTCTTGATTTCTCGAAGATTGAGGCAGGGAAAGTGGTCGTCGCACAACGAGTCTTTACTATTCAGTCACTCATGGATTCGCTGAAAAGTTCACTTTCCGCAGTCGCCAAAAATAAAGGACTGCAGCTTGGTTTCGAGATTGATTCTGACGTTCCTCCCGATGTGGTCGGCGACATCGGCCGAACCCGTCAAGTGCTCTTCAATTTAATCGGTAACGCGATCAAATTCACCGATCATGGAGGCGTGGATATTGGAGTTACAGTTTTGGAAAAAATTGATTCTCCGCACATGCGTCTTGGGTTCTCCATTGTCGATACCGGAATTGGTATCCCGGAGGATTCTATACCCAGATTATTTGAGCCCTTTACCCAGATGGACACTTCGCCTTCCCGAAGCTATCAGGGAACTGGACTTGGCTTATCTATTGTTGAAAGACTGGTTAAACTGATGGGAGGCTCCGTCGGCGTTCACTCCACAGTTGGCAAAGGGACGACTGTCCACTTCGACATAGTCGTTGGGGTGCCCACCAAGGATGAGCCGGAAAAAGAGGGATTAGTTGCCGCAGAAGCTGTTCAGGAATCCGAAGAAAAAAAGTCATTTAATATACTGGTTGTTGAGGATGACAGGAACAACTCTATTATGCTCGCCAAGATTCTTGAGAAGATGAATCACGTCGTGAGAACTGCCATCGATGGAAAAGAGGCTTTAAAATGTATTAAGCAGGACACCTTCGATCTCATTTTTATGGATATTCAAATGCCAAAAATGGACGGATTCAAATCTACTCAAACCATTCGCACCGATCCGGAATTCAAACATGTGGCCAAGATTCCAATTGTCGCCGTTACCGCACACGTCCTGGCCGGTTATCGTGAGAGATGCCTTGAGGCAGGAATGAATGATTACCTTTCTAAGCCGATTAAAATCGAAGAGTTGAGGCAGATGATCTCCAAGTATCTCTAAAACGAGTGATCCAGGCAAGGCTTCGCTCTGTTTTGATATCGTATAAACGGGCTGGTTATCTAGACGAAGATGGCTTAGATAGTCTCTATGCCGGAGTTCGATCCCAGTGATGTCCCAGACCGCGAATTCTTTGATGACTTTGAAGTGCCGGAGGGTTTGTGCCCGGTTACGGTGCTGAGGAGTTATAAAAAAACTAATGAACTCGGTCTGGTCATTTTGGCCATGGGTAAGGCCTACTGGACCTTCGAGGTGGATGGGCGGTATTTGATTTGTGTGCAGCGCTCGGATGCTTTGGCCGTGCTCAAAGAATTGCAGGCTTACGGAGCGCTTTCGAATCGGGCGCGCCGTCGGCGGCATGTGGCGGTGCGACCACTGTATGCGGTTGGACCGACGAGTTTTGTGCTCTACGGCCTGCTCTTGATTGTGGTCTTTGCGCTGCAGCAGCGCTGGCCGCTGGCATTGCATGGCCGGGTGGACTCGATTGCTATGGTGGAGGGCGGTGAGTGGTGGCGTGCCTTTACCGCACTGACTTTGCACGGGGATGTGGTGCACATGGTATCGAATCTGGTGGGTGGGATTGGCTTTATGCTGCTGGTTTGCCGGATCTTTGGGGTGCGCTTGGCTTGGTTCTTGGTTTTGTGTGGGGCCGTCCTAGGCAATGTGCTGAACGCATGGGTGCAGTTTCCGCAGGCGCATTATTCGATCGGCGCTTCGACAGGTGTGTTTGCCGCGCTTGGACTATTGACCGGGAGTGGCGCGATGCAGGCTTTTCAGGGGAGTCGCCAGGGCAGTATGGCGTTACCGGTTTGGTTTCTTCCCTTGTTTGCCGGACTCACCCTGCTTGGGATGTTAGGTATCGGAGACGCGAATACAGACGTGGCCGCGCATATAAGTGGATTTCTTGTCGGTGGTATACTGGGTCTTTTAGCTGAATTGGTTTTGTGGCGCCAGTATCGGCAGCAGGTAGCAACTTAAGCGTAATCTTTTTTTAAACTGTTCTCCTGAAAGAGTGCTCGGTTGTTTTCGTTTCGAGATTCTTTATGGCTAGGACTCCTTATTTGTGATAATTAAAACCCAATTTTATGAAGAAAAAAGCGACAATTTACCGCATGGTGACTCCAAAGCATTTTTGCCCGTGGGGGATCAAGGCCTATGATCTACTGAATCGGGCGGGTTATGAAATTGAGGATATACATCTGGAATCGACGGAAGCCATTCAGGCTTACAAAGAGAAAGATGCCGTCGATGAGACACCGCAGATTTACATCGATGGCGAGTATTTGGGTAATTATGATCAGTTGCGCGAGCACCTTGGTAAGGGGCCTGATCCGAAAGAAGGGGAGACGTATCAGCCTGTATTGGCAGTGTTTGCAGTCACTTTTGCGATGGCGATTACTGTGAGTTGGGCGAGTCTCGGGACTTTTTCGCCCATGCGCATCGCTGAACTGTTTGTGGCCTTCAGTATGTGTGTGCTGGGCATATTGAAGTTGCAGAATTTGCAGTCCTATGCGTCCGGTTTCATTCAGTATGACTTACTTGCGCGACGATATGTGCCCTATGCGTATGTGTATGCTTTCATCGAAGCCTTCGGAGGTGTCCTCATGATCGCTAATATGGCGACCTTCTTCGTAGCGCCGATAGTGCTTGCTGCCAGTAGTCTTGGAGCCGTCTCGATTGTCAAAGCTGTCTATGTTGAAAAACGAGATTTGAATTGTGCTTGTGTTGGTGGGGGTAGTGAGGTGCCGCTAGGGGTGGTCTCGCTAGCCGAAAATTTGATCATGATCGCCATGTCTACCTGGATGCTAGTGAAGCACTTTCTTTGAGGTAAAGTAGAGTTGTCTTTTTAGAAATACTGAATTCACCTAGTTATATGGAAATCGAAACCTTCCCCAATCCGAATAAAGGTCGTCACTATACGATACAACATATCCAAGAGGAGTTTACTTCGACTTGTCCGATGACAGGGCATCCCGACTTCGGGATGGTTGTCTTTAGCTACGTGGCGGATGAAAGCTGTGTTGAGTTAAAGGCGCTCAAGGAATATCTGCACGAATATCGCAATAAAGGGATTTTCTTCGAAGCGGCCACAAATAAGATTTTTGAAGATTTATTTGGTGCCCTGAGTCCGAAGTGGGCCCGTTTGGAGACGCTCTGGAAAGGTCGTGGAGGGATTCGATCGAACGTAGTCGTGGAAGGTCAGCAGGACGGTTACGACGGACCCAAGACAGAGCCGTTTCGGGCTTAGTTGGGTAGAATACTTTGTGACAGACTGACTCCTCGTGTGGCGTCTCCGTTTGGAAACTATCTCAAAAAGTCGAAAAACAGGGCAAGATGCCCTGAGTCCTAGACCTCGCGATTAGTTTTCAACGGAACAAGGGCATCCTGCCCTTGATTGTGGCAGATTGATTCTTCCTGTGGCGTCTCAGCTTGCTGAGGCCATTGTCGCTGGGATAAAAGCGTCAGCAAGCTGACACGCCACGAGGTGCTTCTAAAAAAGTCTGCCTTGCCGAAATCTACTGGCGGATTGCTTCGATGTTAATCGTTACATCGACGTCTTCGCCGACTGCGGGTTGGCCGCCGTTGATGCCCCAATCTGTGCGATTCAGTGTGGTGGTAGCTTCCCATCCGGAGAGGTAGGCGCCACGCATGCCATCGCCGAAACCGAGTAATTCGACCTCAAGCGTAACAGGCTTAGTCATACCGTTCATGGTGAGGTTACCCAGTACATTGAATGTGCCGTCCATTTCAGTTTTCATCCACTTGGTGGACTTGAACGTCATCAGCGGGTGCTTGGCTGCGCTGAAATAATCGTCTTCCTGCAGGTGAGCATCGCGCTTTTCGTTGTTCGTATCGACAGTCGGGATCTTGATCGCGGCTTCAACTGAGCTTTTTGTCATATCATCTTTGTTTACGATGATGGTTCCTTCAAATTCTCCGAAAGAGCCGGTTGTCTTAGCGACAAAATGTCGGATGCTGAATTTTACGGAAGAGTGCACCGTGTCGATTTTGTAGGTTTCAACATTACCGGATTCGTTCTGCTCAGCGGTTAAGCCGAGAGCGCTGATTGATAGGATGAGTGCGGATGTGATCAGTGTTTTCATGCTTTTTATTTTTATATGAGTTTTGGAATATCTTGTTTACTACCTTGTATGGTGAGTATTTGAACCTTTTCACCTTCCGTCCAGAGCTTAATAGCTTGGTCTCGGATTTCAAAATACTGAGGCTCTGCGCCGACATCCATGGGAAACCCGTTTCTGTCGGCGGTAAGTAAATGATACACGCGTTCGCCCTTGAAGCAAATGATGCTTATCTTTACGCCGTCATGATTAAAGGTCATGCATCCGATGGACTTGGAGTCTGCTGTTTTTTTGCCGGAAATATTTGGTGTTGGATACCGATTGCTGGCCAAATAAGTCTTTAACGTTTCCGGGTCCTCATCGACAAGGTCGAAGCTGGACATCTGTATCTTGCTAATTTCATCAACGATGAAGCTGAGGATGTCGGCATTGTTCGGTGCAGGGTTGGTCAAGGTGCTAGCGACTTCCTGGGTAGGGTCGTTGCCGCGTGGAATTAGGCTGAAAGTGAAGAGGACTGCAAACACGGCTGCAATGCCGATCCATGGGTTGCGCCACCATGTGGAAGTTGTGGGACCTGCAGAAGGAGCGACAGGAGTGTCGCCTTTACTTTTTTGAAAGTGCACGCTGGCGAGGATAGTGCTCTTGAGCTCTGCCGGCACTTCGGAGGCGTTCAACTGCGCGCTGAATGTGCGGTCGAAAGCTTGTTGCTCCTCGAACCATGCGCGAAGTTCGCTATCGGCTTCAAGCAGTTTGAGTGCTTCGGCGATGGTGGGATCTTCGAGATCTTCCGGACAGTCGGGACGACAGAGCTGGAGGATGTTTTTGGCTTCTTCGGAGGTCATGATGGCGAGCTCCTTTCTGTGGAGTTGTTTGAGTCGTTACGGAGGAAGATCTCACGGAGTTGCGCTTTTCCTCGGGAGAGTCGTGACATAATCGTGCCGATGGGCACATCGAGGACTTCGGCAATTTCTTTGTAGGAAAGATCTTTCAAATAATAGAGGGCGAGTGGTTCGCGGTAGACCGTGTCGACTTTAGCGAGTGATTCCATGGCGAGGCTGCCATCCATGGAGCGATGCACTGCAGGGTCTTCGGCCCCGCTGGTGCTTTCGAGCACGTCGGGCTCGTAGTAATCGATGCGTTTATCTTTGCGGCGGCGTTTCAGGAACTCGCGATAGAGTGTGGTGAAGAGCCAGGACTTCACTTTGGAAGTGTCGCGCAAGGAACTGCCTTTTTCCGCATAGATGAAAAAAGTCTGCTGGGCAAGGTCGCCCGCCTCATGTTCGTTTTTGGCTAGACTATAGCCGAAACGATAGAGTGGTTGGTAGTAGGCCTCCACGATGGTCTCAAAATTCAAGTCTTCTTTGTCCATGTGAGTGTATTTACGGGTTATTATTCCTTAATTCCCGACCTTATTTAAAGAATAAGCATGGCGTCGCCATAACTGTAGAACTTATACCCACTTTCGATGGCTTCGGCGTAGATATCTTTGAGCCAGTCTATGCCATCCATTTTGCCGGGGCTTAAAAAGGCAGAGACGAGGCACAGCAAGGTCGATTTAGGCAGATGAAAGTTGGTGATGAGGGCATCGACCGCTTGCATTTGATAGGGTGGGTAAATAAAGATATCGGCTTCTGCTTGAACGGGTCCGCTGTGATCCGGTAGGAAGCGCTTCATCGCGTCTTCAATCGAGCGAACGGACGTGGTGCCGACGGCAACTCGTGGTCCAGGTTCGGGTCTCTGCAAGGCGGCAAAGGCCTCGGGAGGAATCTCATACCACTCGTGGTGGATATTATGTGCTTCGATATTATCTACCTGGATGGGGTGAAAGGTGCCTATGCCGACTTGGAGGGTGAGGTCATGGAAGCTGGCTCCAGCGGTGGAGAGCTCTTTAATCAGAGTATCGGTAAAGTGTAGGCCGGCAGTGGGTGCGGCCACGGCGACGCGTTTTTCGTAGTCAGCGTAGACGGTCTGGTAGCGTTCATTGTCGGCTGCGCTACGGGGGTCGTCTTTGATGCGTTCTATGTAAGGGGGGAGCGGCATGATGCCGAGTCGCTCGGAAAGTTCGGTTACAGATTCGTCTCTATCGGGTTGAAAGCGTATGCGGTAGTTTCCGCTTTCGCCTGCTTCGAGGACTTCGGCTTGATATTCGCCTGTGATCCCGAAGGTGCCGGACTGGAAGGTTTTCTTGCCCGGGCGCAGGAGGCACCACCAGGTGTAGGCGTCTTCGGCGGGCTGGAGAAGGAGGCATTCGACTTTACCGCCGGTGGGGCGTTGACCAAAGATACGGGCTTTAAGCACAGCTACATTATTACGAAAAAAACGGCTGTTGGCGGGGAGGTGCTGACCAATTTTGGCGAAAGTGGTATGGGTGATTTTGCGGGTGGCACGATCCACAACCATGAGGCGCGAGGCGTCGCGCTGCGCGGCGGGTTCCTGAGCAATACACTCGGTAGGTAGATGGTAGTCGAAGAGGCTGCTGTCCATGGCACTGTATCTATTTGTCTATTTATGATGGGGGCAACTCATTTTCGTTTTTGATGTGCTTGCACCGCTTCGAAAAATAGCTGCTATTGAGGCATGTCGGAACACGCCCATGAAATCAACTGGCCTGAAAAAGCGAAGGCTCTGTTGGCGCGCGTTGGGCCGAGTTCACTGCATGGCGAAGTAATGGCCTATTTGCGGACGCTAGAGGGTAAGCCGCTGTTAGTGGCTTGTTCGGGAGGGGCGGATTCGATCTTTTTACTCTGTGTGTTAGACGCGCTTTCCGCGGAAATGGGGTATAAATTAATCGTAGCGCATTATAACCATCGTTGGCGGAGCGAGGCTTCGGCGCAGGATGCAGACTTTGTTAAAACGGTCGCAGATGCCTTGAAATTACCCTTTGTGATTGGGGCACGACCTCCAAAAGAGGCGGCTTTTACAGAGACGACGGCGCGGGGCTTACGGCTGAACTTTTTGAGGGATGTGGCTGATAAGCGCGGATGCACGGCGATCGCACTCGGACATCAACAGGACGACATTTTGGAGACGATGCTCATCCGAATCGCGCGAGGAGCGGGTGTGGATGGGTTGGCGGCACCGCGCCCGATTAGTCAATTTGAGCAGTGGCCAGCCCACCTGCGACCTTTACTGGAGCTCAGCGCGGGAAGTATCCGCGAAGATCTTGAAGCAGAGGGGATCCCCTGGCGCGAGGATAGCTCGAATACTGACATCCGAATTGCTCGGAATGCGCTTCGACAGGAAGTGATTCCGGCACTTTCGGACTGTTTGTCACATGATGTGCAGATGGGTGCGGCACGCTCGCGGATGCTACTGGAGGAGGATGCCGCGGCACTGGATGCTCTGACGCGGGCGCAATTCCCAAAAGCTTTTACGATGGTAGAGTCTTTGGATCGTAAGCGTTTGCAGGCGGCTCCTAGGTCGCTGGTTCGCCGAGCGCTGAATGCTTGGTTTTCGAGTCATGAATTGATCGGCTCTGTGGGGGCTCCAGCCATGGATCTTATTTTGAGGGCGATTTATGACGAAAAGGCGACAAATCGCTTTAGTGTGGGTGCGCATTATCTGGAGCTGGATGTGAATACACTTTCGATAGATTGGAGTGATCGGGAAGAATCCGGTTTAGAGCATACCCAAATCTCTCCGGGCGACTCAGCGCTACTTTCGACCGGTGCTCAGCTCTGCTCAGATCTGGTCGAGTTGGATGCCGCTACCTCTGCACGTATCTTCAGTGGCAAGGTCGATCCTTCCTGCGAAGTTTACTTGCGATTAAAAGCAACCGACACATTGGAGATTCGGTCGTGGGAGCCCGGGGATCGGTTTTTGCCGATGGGGGCACCCGGAAGAAAGAAGCTGAAAGATTGGTTTATTGATCGGCATATTCCCAGAAGGGAACGGAAACGGCTCCCTCTTGTCTTGGATGATGCCGGGGAAATACTTTGGGTTCCCGGATTTCCACCCGCAGAAGCCTACAGAATCATGCCCGACACGAAGCTGGCTCTTAGGTTGACTTACCAAAGTAGACGCTCAACTTGAAAAATTCACATGTCATCACAGAAGAATACGCCTCCTAATAAAGACCCGAATCGCAAAGGCCCGCCTGAGCGTTTTCAGCCAAAAGTATTACTCATTTGGTTAGTCATCATTTCCGCAATCGTCGCGCTTTGGTTCGCGCAACCAGGTGCTGCTGCTAATGCTCAGCGCTTGACCATCAGTGAGTTAGTCACGGCGGTCAAAGAAGGCCAAATCACTAAAGGTGATGGAGTTATGAAGCCAGATCCCTCGCTTGGGGAAGCTGGATATATTATCACAGGACAAATGTCAGCGACGCCCGAAGGATCTGAGATTGCGGACGGGAACGCGGCTGCTACAGTTCCTTTTACGGCCGAGGGTCGTCTCACGGAAGCCGATTTTTTACTTGTGCGTGAAGTGTTGGCTGAACGCCGCAGTAGCACTGCGATGCAAGATATTCTGATTAGCTTTTTACCGTTTGTGCTGATTATTGGTCTCCTTTATTTCCTATTTGTGCGCCAGCTAAAGAATGCAGGACGTGGTGCGATGAGCTTTGGTAAAAGTAAGGCTAAGATGCTGACTCGGGACAAAGACGCGATCAGTTTCAAGGATGTTGCGGGTTGTGACGAGGCGAAGGAAGAGGTCAGTGAAGTTGTTGATTTTTTGAAAGACCCGAAGAAATTCCAGCGCATCGGTGGTCGTATTCCAAAAGGCGTGCTCATGGTGGGCCCTCCGGGAACGGGTAAAACTTTGCTCGCAAAAGCAGTGGCTGGAGAGGCCGAAGTGCCGTTTTTCTCGATTAGTGGTTCTGATTTCGTCGAAATGTTTGTTGGTGTCGGCGCTGCTCGGGTGCGCGACATGTTTGAACAAGGACGTAAGAATGCCCCTTGTATCGTATTTATTGATGAGATTGACGCGGTCGGACGTCAACGTGGCTCAGGAGTGGGCGGCGGTAACGACGAGCGCGAGCAGACTTTGAATTCACTTCTCGTGGAGATGGATGGTTTCGATGGGCATGAAGGCGTGATTATTATCGCAGCGACGAATCGCCCGGATGTTTTGGATAACGCGCTACTCCGTCCGGGCCGCTTTGACCGTCAGGTCACAATCGATCTTCCCGACTTAAATGGCCGTCATGATATTTTGAAGGTGCATGCCAAACGCATTGCGCTTTCCGAAGAGGTGAACCTCGAATACGTGGCGCGAAACACACCCGGCTTTTCCGGTGCCGACTTAGCAAACTTACTCAATGAGGGCGCCCTAATTGCTGCGCGTTACAACAAGAAAGCCGTCGAGATGGAAGACATCGACGAGGCGCGGGATAAGATTTCCTTTGGTCGCGAGCGGCGTAAGTTGATGGACGATGAAGATCGTAAAATCACTGCCTTTCACGAAGCTGGCCACGCACTGATTCAAGGGGTGCTGGATGACGGGCACATGCCCGTTCATAAGGTCACAATCATTCCACGTGGGCAGAGTTTGGGTTCAACCATGTTTATGCCGAAGAAGGATTTATTGAATCATTCCAAACGTCGCTTAATTAACAACATTTGCTGCGTGATGGGCGGACGTGCGGCTGAAGAGATTGTCATGGGTGACATCACAAGTGGTGCATCCGGCGATATTCGTATGGCGACTAACACTGCGCGTCAAATGGTGTGTGATTGGGGAATGTCCGAGCTAGGAATGGTTTCGCTGGGTGAAAGCCAGAGCGGCGGCTACATGGGGCAAGCTGGTTTCACGAGCAAGAATTACAGTGAAGAGACTGCACAAAAGATCGATAAGATCGTATATGATATGATCCAAGAGCAGTATGCGCATGCCATACAAATATTGAATGACCATCGCGCTGCCTTAGACACTTTAGCGGAGGCATTAATCGAGCATGAGACTCTGGATGGTAAGCACGTGCTTGAAATTATTAAATATGGAGAAATGCGTTCGCCGATTGTAAAGCGCTTGAATCCTGAACCTGAGGACGATGCGGAAGAAGATGCAAAGCCTGAGGCGAAGAAAAAGAAAAAAGACGAAGACAAGGGCGGACTTGCCGGCGATGCAACTCCAGCGGGCGCACCTGCCTAGATGGTCCTAAATTTGAACGCATGATACGCAAAGTAAGCATCTTATGGCTGGTTAGCCTCTTCGCTTGGAACGCACTTTTTGGTGCCTTCGGGGGATTACTGCTGTGCATTCATGAAGGCGAACTACATTTTGAATCCGTTACAGAAACAGCTGTTACCTGTGTAGATAATTGCGTAGAGAGTTCGGTTCATGAGTATTCGGTTTCCGAACCGGAGACATGTATAGACATCGAGCTGAGCAAATTGCTTATTGTCTCACCCCGCGTCGAAAGTGGTCAATCGCTTGCGGTCGCCCCGATCATTCTAGATACGTGGACGGGTTCATTGCTTCGTGAAAATACTTTACGAACAAAAGCAGAATCTCGTCTGGAGCCGATGAGAGCTCCACCAGTCGGGATGAGTGCTTCAGTCCTGGTTGCACGAGTTCATTACCTGCGCGTTTGATCCTGATATAAAGTTAGTGCGCTTCCTTTGTGGGAGCGTGGCTGTTTGTTTCGAAGTAAATCTTCGGAACGCATACTTTTATCAGGATTTTTATGTATCAATTTATTCAACACTGGCGCCACATTGGGTGGCGCAGAATTTCATCAGTTTGTAGTTATTTACTGCTCAGCACTTTGCTTTGTAGTCAAGAGCATGCACACACTGAGCCTGCGGTTGCAAAAAACTCTTTAGACGCTCTGGTCGAACTGGCGCTTCCGCAAAACCCAAATTTGCAGGCGGCCCGAACTGTGCTGGATGCCGCGAAAGGCCGCCAAGAGCAATCGGGGCGACTGGATAATCCTAGCCTAATATTAGGCTACGCGAGTGACCGGGCGTTTAATGCTGAAGGTGAGCTCGTCTTGCGGGTGGGCTTCGCCCAGAAGTTTCCACTGACACGTCGACTTGAGCTGGAGCGAAGCGCGGCAAAGGATGCGATCCTTCTCGCGGAAGTAGAGATTGCGGATGCGGCACATCATCTACGGGAGAAAGTTGAATTTGCGGCCTATGCCTTAACCGAAACCTTGGCGGAGCAGGCTCTGCACGCAAAGGTTTTGGAATTAAATCGCACCTGGCTTGGATTTATTGAATCACGCATCGAGCGTGGTGAGGCTTCCGAGGTCGATGTGAACCGGTTGAAGCTGGAGATTTATTCACTTGAGCAAGAACAGCAAGGGCTGGCCAATCGTGAGCTACTCCGGCGGGCAGAATTAAAGCGTCTCTGCGGTTTAGGCATGGGAGAAACTTTGGATTTTGACTTCGAGTTTTTTGTGCCGGAGTCCCCTCTCGATTTACCCGAGATGGACGCGGCTATCCTGGAGTCGCATCCCGAGTATAGAGTCGATGCGCAGATGCTTGCGCTGGCGACAAAGAATCTTGAGCTGGCGAAGGTGGCTCGTTGGGCGGATATCGAAGTCGAGGTTTACTTTCAAGAGGAGCGTGGTGTCGATGCGCCGGGAGGTCTTGGCCGTGACCGTTTCTTTGGGGTGGGGCTATCGATTCCGTTACCTTTGCATAATCGAAGTGAAGGGAATGTAGCTGAGCGTGAAGCACAGCGTAAGCGCCTTGAATGGCAGTTGCTGGGCACGGAAGCGCGACTGCGAAGTGAAGCGGCGACTCAGCGCGAACTGGTCGGTCGTTTGCATGCTCAGATTTTGAATTATCGATCAGAGGTTACGCCGACTCTGGACGCGAATATCGAATTAATGAAAACGGCCTATGCGGGTGGTCAGATCAGTTTGACGGATCTTTTTAGCACCCAAGCGCAGAGTCTGCATTTACAGACGAAGGAGCTTCAACTTTTACAGCAACTCGCTGAAGCGCTCAGCAACTGGCAAGTCGCCACAGGCTTGCACACAACTTGTTTAATCAAATCAAAATAATTTTTTACCTATGAAAGCATTATATATTTTAGCTAGTTTCGGCCTGATTGCCGCGAGTGCTGCAGGACAGTCGAGTGAAACAATCATCCTGGATGCAGTTGGAGTCCGTAACCTCGGGATCCAAACTGAATGGGTCGAGGCACGTGACTTTGAAAATACACTTTTCGCGATTGGGCGGATTGAGGAAATTCCGGCACGCCACTCGGTCTTATCGACACGTGTGGCCGGACGCGTTCGTGAAATCAACGCGTATGAAGGCGACTTCGTGGAAGCGGGTGATTCCGTGGCCGTGATCGAAACTCGGCAATTAGGCAATCCGCCGCCATCGGTTACATTGACCGCTCCGCAAGCGGGCTTAGTCACGAACTCGCATATACGCATCGGCCAACCCGTAGAGCCGGATGCCGAGTTGATGGATATTTCGGACCGTTCAAAAGTATGGGCGGTGGCTAAGATTCCCGAGCAAGCTGCCGCAGATGTGCAGATCGGGTCGCTTGCGCACATTCGTGTGCCAGCATTGGGCGATGGGATAATCGATGCCAAGTTAATGCGCTTTGGTGTGACTGCCGACCGGGACTCCGGGACGGTCGAGGCGATCTTTGAACTCGCGAATGAAGACGGGCGAATGCGTCCAGGTCTGCGGGTTGAGTTTGCGGTGGTGACCTCGAAGAAAGCAGCGGTATTGGCCGTGCCCCGCGAGTCGGTTCAGGGTGATCCTTCAGCGCGGGTGGTCTTTGTGAAAGACTTTGATTTGGAGAATGCTTATGTTCGGATTCCAGTCGTCTTGGGCGAGCGCAATGACCGCTATGTTGAAGTAGAGAGTGGATTGTTTGAGGGCGATGAAGTGGTCACGAAGGGCGCTTACTCGCTTATGTTTGCCGGAGGTGGACAGCAGATATCTTTGAAGGAAGCGTTGGATGCCGCGCATGGGCACGAGCATAATGAAGATGGCTCCGAAATAACCGAGGACCAGAAGACTGCGGAAGCGTCAGGTGGAGACCACGGACATGAGGGGGAGCACGAAGCGCATGGCTCCAGCTGGGCGCTCGTGATCTATGCGGCTGCGATGACGATTCTTTCTGTTGTATTGATTCAGCAAGGACTAAGCCGTAAGCGATCCGACGGGGAGACTGTATAATATGTTGAATCAAATGATACGTTTTTCATTGGCGCAGCGCTGGTGGGTTTTGATTGTGGCGACGATTATTCTAGTGCTCGGCGCCAAGCGGGCAACGGAGCTCCCGGTTGAAGTGCTACCGGATCTGACTAAGCCGACGGTGACGATTTTAACGGAGGTTCCCGGCTATGCCCCAGAGGAGGTGGAGACACTGGTCACTATCCCGCTCGAAAATGCCTTGATGGGGACAAACGGGGTGAGTCGCTTGCGTTCTGTGAACGATGTTGGCTTGTCATTGATCTTCGTCGAATTCGGCTGGGATACGGACATTTATCAAGCGCGCCAGTTCGTGCAGGAGCGTCTCACAGGGGTGGCTGGTGAGTTACCTGAAGGCGTGAATCCTTACATGACGCCGGTCGCTTCTTTGATGGGTAATATTCTTCTGATTGGTATCGCCGACCCATCCGGTGAAGTGGCTCCGCGTGACTTGCGGACATTGGCCGACTGGACGGTGGGACGTCGCTTGCAAGCGGTTCCCGGCGTGGCCGAAGTGCTTGCGATGGGAGGAGGGGTGAAACAAATTCAGGTGCAGCCGGATCCGGATCGGATGCTCGCTATGGGGGTCGACTTCGATGCCATTCATAAGGCAGCATCGGAGGCGGTGAAGAACACCACCGGGGGCTTTTTGACTGGATCGGCCCAGGAAATCATGGTGCGCAATTTGGCCATGACGACCGATTTGAGCGAGATAGCGGATACGGTGGTGGCGTATGTAGATGACCGACCGATTCGGTTGGGTGATGTGGCGACGGTTGCCTGGGATGTCGAGCCGATGCGTGGCGATGCCGGGCTAGGTTCACGCTCGCTGGCGACTGAGGGCGAAGCGGTGCACACCTATCCTGGAGTGATCCTCAGCGTAACTAAGTCACCGGGATTCGATACCCTGGCACTAACCGAGCAAGTAGAACAGGTGCTGGCCGAACTAAGTGGCTCTTTGCCCGAAGGCGTCGAGCTGGTCACGCTCTATCGTCAGTCTGACTTTATCAATCTATCGATTGGCAATTTGAAAGAAGCCTTGCGCGATGGAGCCATCATGGTGGCACTGATCTTGTTCCTGTTTTTATTTAATGTGCGGATAACTTTGATTACGCTGACTGCGATTCCACTTTCGTTAGCGATGACGATTCTGGTTTTTGACTGGATGCATCTAAGTGTGAATTCAATGACCTTGGGCGGCCTCGCGGTGGCCATCGGTATGGTGGTCGATGATGCGATTGTCGATGTGGAGAATGTCTTTCGTCGACTTCGTGAGAATGCCGCGAGCGGGACGCCGCAACCTAAATTAGAGGTGATTGCACGCGCCTCGGCTGAGGTGCGCTCTTCGATTCTCTACGCGACGGTATTGATCATTCTGGTCTTCCTACCGCTGCTCGCATTGAGCGGGGTGGAAGGTCGCTTGTTTGCACCGATTGCGATCGCCACGATGGTGAGTATGGCGGCTTCGTTTGTTGTATCCTTAACCGTGATACCGGTTCTTTGCTCCTTGCTGCTGAACCCTAAGGCTGGCGTCGTGCACAAAGATGGCTGGTTGGTGCGCGGGCTAAAAGTGTTTTTTGAAAAGACATGGATGCGCTTTGCGCTGAGTCAGCCAATCCTTGTGCTCTTGTTGACCGGATTGATTATGGCGGGTGCATTTGTCTCAGTGACCAAAATGGGGGGCAACTTTCTACCGCCTTTCCGAGAGCCAACGGCATTGATCGCGATGACGTCCGCGCCGGGAACCTCGCTCAAGCAGACGACTGAATTAGCCGATACGGCACAAGAGCTTTTGCTGCAAATCCCTGAAGTTGAAACGGTCGGATATCGTGCGGGGCGTGCCGAGCGGGGCGATCATGTGGTGCCGGTGTCGACAGTAGAGTTTGATGTCGAGTTCACCGAAACGAGTGCCCGCAGCCGCGACGAAGTCCTGGATGAGATTCGCACGACCATGCGGACCATTCCGGGGACCTTCAGTGCGATGAGCACGCCATTGGCGGACCGGATTGGCCATATGCTGAGTGGCGTTTCCGCAAAGGTGGCGGTGAAGATTTATGGACCAGAACTGAGCGAATTGCGTCGGCTTGGACAGGAAGTGGTCGAGATTGCACGTGAGATTCCAGGGCTAGAGGAAGCCCGGGGTGAGCAACAGGCGCTGATTCCACAACTACGAATCGAAGTGGATCGTCAGCGGGCGCTGGCCTACGGAATTACCCCAGGGGAGTTGAATACACAGTTGGCTGCACTGATGGGTGGTGAGGCCGTGGCCGAGGTGTATGAGGGGCAGCGGATCTATGATTTAGTGGTGCGACTCCCAGAGACCTGGCGCGAGTCACCGGATCGTTTGGCCAACCTTTATATTGATACGCAAAGTGGCTCGCGAATACCTTTGAGCTCGGTGGCGGAGATTCGTCAAGCCAAGGGCCCGAATACGATCCTTCGGGAGAATACACTGCGCCGCTTTGTGGTCTCGATTAATCCGACGGTCGATGATTTGAATACTGCGGTCGAAAGCTTGCAAGCTGCGGTCTCTGAGGGACTGACCCTGCCTGAGGGTTATACCGTTTCCTTTGAAGGAGAGTATCAAGCGCAACAAGCAGCGCGGCGGACGATTGCTATCATGTGTGGCCTGATCCTTTTGCTGATTATTGCTTTGTTGTTTAGCTATTTTAAAAGCTTCAGTTTTGTCTGGGTAGTGCTAACGATTATTCCGATTTCACTGATAGGTGGGGTATTCTATACGGCTATGACCTTGAACAATATCAGCATAGCCACTTTAGTCGGTTTCATCGCGGTGACGGGTATTGCGGCACGAAATAACATTATGTTGCTTTCGCACTATCTTCACTTGATGCGTCATGAGGGCGAAGTCTTCAGTCGACAAATGGTGATCCGCGGAACCCGCGAGCGTTTAGTCCCGATCTTCATGACCGCGATTTCCGCGGGGCTGGCTTTAATTCCTCTGGTGCTGGCCGCAGATGCTCCCGGCAAAGAGATTCTGAATCCCGTGGCGATTGTCATCGTCGGTGGATTGATCAGCTCGACTTTACTTGGCTTGGCGGTGACGCCAGCTATATTCTACGCCTTCTGCCGCAAGCCAGCGGAAAAGGCGATCCGTCTCCGAGCCGCTGCTTCGGAATAACAGTTAATATTATGAAACAAAATATCAAAACAATCATCCTTCTCAATTGCCTGATTACTTTTTTCGCGGGCAGCGTATCTGTTGCTTCGCCAGGCCATTCGCATGGAGCGCATGCTGACATTCCGGCACCCAATGGTGGGCGGATGATCGACAGCGTCGAGCCGCGTATGGAATTTCTATTGCTGGAAGATCGGCATGTGCAGCTTAGTTTTATAGATGACTCTGGAACCGTCGTGGCTCCTTCCGGACAAACCGTCAGTTTGGTAGGTGGTGACCGTTCCAATGCGGTGCGAGTGCGCTTTAGCCAAGAGGGGAACGTGCTTCGTTCGGACCAGGCCTTGCCGGATATTGCGGGAATGCCAATCATCCTGCAGATCAAGCCTGCGGCTGATAGCCCAACCGTTCGGGAGAAGTTTTACCTTAAGACCTTTACTTGTTCTGGCTGTCATTTGGCAGAATACGCCTGCACTTGTGGTCATGAGTAATACGATTTACACAAAGGGTTACAACCAGCTCAGGGCTAGTGATCGTTGCGTTTTGCAACGCAAAGTGTGGTGAACCGTTTAAACCGACCCTAAGCTGAGACGCGCCTGCGCTACCAACTTATTAAGGATACTATGAAAACTCATACGCATAGTCATTCGCACGAAATACCGATTCGCATGGCACAGAAGGTGTCAGTGACCGAGTATTGCTTTGGACGGTTATCGACAATCTTGGGCTCTCGGTTTTTGAATTTGTGGCAGGTGCGGTTTCTGGAAGCGTCGCCTTGATGGCGGACGCTCTGCATAATACCAATGATGCGGCGGCGCTACTGATTGCGTATATAGCGCGGAAGATTTCGAGGAAAAGGGCGGATGCGCGCTATACCTTTGGCTACGGCCGGGCGGAGTTAATCGGCGCACTGATACAGCTGACAGCGCTGATTTTGGTCGGCCTCTATTTGGTCTTTGAGGCGGTGCGTCGCTTGGTAGATCCTCAGCCGCTTTTGGGTGGTTGGATTATGGCCGCAGCGGGAGTGGCCTTGGTTGTCGATGTCGCCACCGCTTGGTTACTCTGGTCCATGTCCAAGGGGAGCTTAAATGTGAAGGCGGCTTTCATGCATAATCTGACGGATGCGGGTGCTTCGGTTGCCGTCTTGATGGGCGGTGCGGCTATCTATTGGTTGGATTGGACCTGGGTGGATCCGATTCTGACGCTAATTATTGCAGGTTACATATTATCCTAAATTCGTTAGTTGGGAAGGCTTGCCGTCAAGACAAGGCGCAAGCCTCTTAGCTGTGGTCACCACTGCAAGTGGCTTGGAACGCAGGATTGGCGGCATGACCTCCCAACCCTCAGTGGTCATAAAATGAGAAAAACTTCGTCGCCACTCTGGCGCGAGTTCGCTTGCGCGTAACTCATTCATAGACAATTGATTGACCCTTTTTCTCAGGTTCTTCGCTATTTTTAGTGGATCAATCAAAAACTAAAACGGCCAAGACAGCACAGACGAGCCATAGCGTATTACATTTCACAACCACCCGCTACGCGGGTTAGCACCCAAGGGCATAATAAAGAGGGGAGATTAAGGGAGGCAGAGTCGTCTCAATTTGGAAGTGTCAGTCGCCGGATACCCTTTTTGAGGTGGACGACATTGAAGTTGATTAATAGCCCAATTTTGCAGTCTGTCAGTTTCATGTAAGTCATCAGTTGTATTAAAATACACTCAATCAGCCCAGGTCCCCAATGGCTATGCCCTTGGGTGCTAGCGTTAGCAGTTGTAACAAATCATCAGTTCAAAGCTCAATGGCAAGCGAACGAGTTACCCACTAAAAATAGCGAAGAACCTTTTCTCATTTTTGACTGCCGGATTGAGGATTATGGATGTCCTGGGGGCTGCTTCCTCAAAGCCAGGACATACTTTACCAGCCACTTGGTGTAAGCCACGTTTGGAGCAGGGCAAAAGCCCAAACGTTCACGAGCGAAACCGTCACAACTCTCGCAGCGCACCCGCCTGACCTGCACAATGAAAATCGTTTTTTTAAGCCGATGGGCAGCCCTCGGATGGAGCGGTGCTCCGCAGTCTCAACGAACTTTGCCTGCTTGGACTTACAGCAGGGACAAATCGCCAGCGCCGCCGTGCTGATAATGTGATAAAACTCAGTCTGATCCTTGCGGATCGTCTTTTTATAGTGGAATCCACGGATGCCCTGAGTATGGTAAACAATGCTGGTTGTCATAGTTTTGGTGTATTGATGTCGAAAACCAGACAGCAAAACGACAGCCAGCACCTTCTCAACCCTCTAAATCACAGCAATCAACGGACTCATCGACGCCTCTAATCTAAGACAGACAAGCGGCTAAGAAAAAAGACCCTGGCTGCCTATTGTCCGAAATCCGTGAAGAGGCATACTTTTAGCTGATGGGTAGTTATGCGATGTTTTCTACTATCGGTATGTGCCTACTTAATCAGCCTTGTTTCGGGATATGCGGCTAGCGAGGAGGGGATGCTCAGTGTGACATTTGTTGGCACGGGTGGGCCGGAGGTTACTGTTGACCGGGAGGGGATTGCGACGCTTGTGAGCACTGCCAACGGAAACTATCTATTCGATGCGGGGCGCACTGTGATGCAAAACCTCTACGAAGCGGGCGTAGATCCTCGCGATGTGGATACGATTATTCTGACGCATCTGCATAATGATCACATTGAAGGTCTGCCGAATTTATGGATGACGGGCTGGTTTTTGCTCGGGCGGGAGCAGCCTCTAAAGATTGTTGGACCTGTTGGGACTAAGGCCATGATTGAGGGTATGTATGCGATGTATCAGTTTGATGTGAAGCATCGGGCCAATGCGTTTAATGATCCGGCGCATTTGCTGATCGATGTTACAGAATTGGACGCTGAGGGAGTCTTTATCGACAACGGGCCTCTCAAATTTACGGCTTTCCTTGTCGAACACGGTGATGGTGATCCGGCTTTTGGTTATCTTATCGAAGATGGCTCGCAATCCGTCTTACTCTCGGGAGACACGCGATTGTGCGATAATCTGATCAAACATGGTCAGGGTGTTGATATTCTCGTTTCAAATATTTTAGCCATGCCAGACGAGTTGGCCAAGAAACCGGAAATGCAAGGAGTTGTCGCTAAGTTGATGACGATTCCAGAAGCAGTTGAGCTCTTCAACGCAACCCAGCCACGGCTCGCTGTCTACTCGCACTTTGTGACGAAAGATATTCCGCACCATTCGCTAGATACTTTTATAGAATCAACTACCCGTTCGCTTGGTTACACAGGCGCACTGTTTCTCGGTAAAGATGGCTGGAGCGTTGGCTTACCTGAATTGGAAATAAGCCCGCCGCCACCAGCTGAGCAACTGCCCAATCTCGACCGTAAAGTGAGCTATGAGGATTAAGCTTGCTGTTTATTTTTCTGGTTTGCTTGGCTTATAAAAGCGGTCGTGCATCTCGGTCATCATGGCTTTTGCGTCGATACCTTCGGGGACTTTTGAGGTGTCGATTTTGGCGACGGCTTCGGGCGTGGCATAGACGCCAGGGTGCCATTCGGGCATATCCTCGAACATGTTATAGCGCATCTCCGGAAAACTGGTGTGGTCGTAGCATTTCCACATGCGGCGCATACGGAGCATCTCGGGGAAATTAATTCCTGAAGGATCGCCAAGCATCTCGTAGCCTTCCCATGTGCTTGCGGGGTCGTTTAAGAGCGCGCCGTTCATTTTCTGCGTGATTTCAAGTAGTTCGCGGTTGGCGGGCGCAGCGCAGGGGAAGATGCCGAGCATCTCATCAAATTGATCGAGTTCACTCAGGCCAAAACTGAGCGTATGGATCTGATGATGGGCGAGGCACCAGCGCGCGTTGAACTGGATTGGGGTGACCGGTGCACACAGTTCGTTCAGCTTTGCAGAGGGTTCATAGAGTTTCCCACCTTTGTCGTTTGGAGAGATAATGAAGACGCCGATATCTTTCGCTGCGGCATAGTCGACAGCGCCTAAATTATGCTGACGGAAGTAGTAGTAGTGGAGGTTGACGAAGTTGAACATGTCGGTCGCGAGCGCATCGATGATGACGTCTAGCGGGCCGTGGGTCGAGAAACCGACTTCGCCAATAATACCTTGTTCGCGCATTTCGAGGAGTGCTTCGACGGGCCCGCCTTTCTTGGTCGAATAGGCTAACTTCTCGGGCGTGTTGATGCCGTGCCAGCCGTAGAGGTCGATGCGATCGGTTTTGAGGCCTTTGAGTTGTTCGTCGACCAGCTTCCAAGCATCATCTGCAGTCTTTGGGTCACCCTTCGTCATCAGATAGTAGCTGTCACGCGGGCGCTTGAGCACATCGTTGAGAGCGATACCATAGGCATATTCACTTTTCCCGTAACCGTAGGCGGTTTCGATATGATTTATGCCACAGTCAAATGCCTTTTGGGTGATCTTTGCGCACTGATCAATCATCTCAGACGACGGCTCGGTGCGAGGTTCACCCCAGCCGTCTTTAAAACGCATGCCGCCCAGCGTAATGTTGGACAGCCACTTGTTGGTCCTCCCGAAACGGCGGTATTGCATCGATGCTTTTTGGTTTAGAATACTCATCGTGCACTAGTGTATGCTTCCGTCTAAGCATTGCAATATTGCTGAAGAGCGAATCGGAAATCGGCCGCTCGCAGGCTTCAGCTGCATTCACTATCCTCTAAAAGTGGGTTGGTTCTCTGCGGAGTAGTTGCCCGTGGCCTAGCTTACCGATGAATGTCCCGTCCTGGGCAACCGGTTCGCCGCGGACAGTTACAAAGCACGGACGACCTTTGATCGTCTCGCCTTCGTATGGATTATAATCCACATTCATATACTGCTTTTTGGCTGTTATTTTACCCAGGAATTTGGGGTCCCAAACTACGATGTCGGCATCGGCACCCACGCTAATAGTTCCCTTTCGAGGAAAGAGACCGAAGATTTTTGCTGTGGCTGTGCTCGCGGAATCGACGAAACGATGGAGGTCCAACTTGCCTGTGCAGACACCTTTAGTCCAGAGCATCGTGATACGATCTTCGAGTGATGGAATCCCGTTCGGAATTTTGGTGAAGTCACCTTTACCCATTACTTTTTGGCCTTTGAAATCGAAAGGAGCATGATCGGTCGCGACTGTGTTGATAAAGCCCTGCTGTAGCCCGTTCCAGAGATAGTCTTGGTTGGAGACGTCGCGTAGTGGCGGAGACATTACAAATTTCGAGCCTTGAAAGTTTGGCTTTTCGGCGTCGCGTATGTCGTGGGTCAGGTATTGGATCAAGGTTTCGATCCAAATGTTTACACCTTTCTCGCGGGCCTTAAGCGCGACTTCGACGGACTCCCGGCAACTTGTATGCACGGGGTAAATATGGGTGCCGTGAATTTGGGCAAATGTAGTTAGATGTTGCATGCCCGCTGCCTCGACCATGGGTGGGCGGCTGTGATAGTGCCACTTGGGAGCCGTCTTACCCTCGGCCAATAGCTTCTGTTGCAATTGGGCCACCAGCTCGGCATTTTCGCAATGCGCGGTGACGATTATACCCAGTTCCTTGGCCAGCCGCATCGTGTGAAAGAGGCTTTCATCGGTAAGGCCGAACGCACCCTTATAGGCGAGAAAGATTTTGAAACTGGCGATGCCATCGTCAACGATCTCGCGCAGCTCGGATTCGGCCTGTGCGTCCAGTCCAGGCACACCCATATGAAAGGTGAAATCGCAAGCGGATTGACCAACGGCTTTGCCTTTCCAGACCTCATAGGATTCGAGTAAACCTTCGCCGAGCATCGGGCAGCACATTTCGATTAGAGTGGTCGTGCCGCCGACGACGGCTGCCTTGCTGGCCGTTTCATAGGTATCTTTAGCCGCGGTGCCCATAAACGGCAGGTGGATATGGACGTGTGGATCAATGAAACCCGGAAATATATATTTCCCTCGGGCGTCGATGACTTCGGCGTCTTCCGGTGCAGCCAAGTCAGCGCCGATTTCTTTGATAATTTCGTCTTCAATCAGAACGTCCGCTTTTTGACGGCTGTCTGCATTGATAATTTCTCCGTTTTTAATGAGTCGTTTCATATTCAGCAGTATTAGTGATGGGCGGGGATCGGATCAATGGTGCCTTCAGCGAGTCGGTTTTGATAATCTTTCCAACTCATCGGTTCTTTTCCAGTATCGATATCCACCATTTCGATACAGTCATCTACAGGACAGACGAGTGAGCAGAGATTGCAGCCGACGCATTCGACTTCTTTGATTTCAGGGATCGGTTTACCCGGTAGGCGTCCCGGGCCGAGGCCGTGTGCCCCCGGCTCGATCAGGGCAATCGCTTGGTGCGCACCGTCTTCGCAGGCAATGTAGCAGAGGTTACAACCGATGCATTTGTCGTAATCGATTTCCGCGATGCGCTTGTAGTTTAAGTTGAGCGTTTCCCATTTATTGATGGTTGGCACCGCTTTGCCGCGCAGGTCTTCGAGTGTTTGCATGCCTTTACTGTCGAGGTAGTCGCTAAGGCCTTCGATCATGTCTTCGACGATGCGAAAACCGTGCTGCATAATGGCGGTGCAGACTTGCACACTGGTCGATCCGAGAGCGATAAACTCTGCGGCGTCTTTCCAATTGGTAATCCCTCCAATGCCGGAAATCGGTAATTGGAGGTCAGGATTGGACGCACAGGTTTCGACCATATTCAGGGCAATCGGTTTAACGGCGGAGCCGCAGTAACCGCCGTGAGAGCTTTTGCCGTCAACATAGGGTTCAGGGATGAGTCGATCGAGATCGACTTGGGTGATGCTGTTGATCGTATTGATCATCGAAATGGCGTGGGCGCCCGCGTTTTTCGCTGCGAGTGCGGGTAGGGTGATATCGGTAATATTCGGAGTTAGTTTTACGATAACTGGAATTTCCGCTACTTCCATGACCCAGCCGACGATGGTTTCCATCACGTCGGGGTTTTGCCCAACTGCCGAACCCATGCCGCGCTCACACATGCCGTGTGGGCATCCGAAATTTAGCTCCACGCCGGCGGCTCCGGCATCGACGGCGCGCTTCATCAAGTCATGCCAGTTCTCTTTTGTATCGGTCATGAGTGAGGCAATGACAGCGCGGTCGGGCCAGGCCTCGGCGCACTCTTTAATTTCTCTGAAATTCGTTTCAATCGAGCGGTCAGTGATCAGCTCAATATTATTAAAGCCTGCCATGCGGGTATTCCCAATTTTATGGGCGGAGTAGCGGGAACTGACATTGACGATGGGATCGCCTATGGTCTTCCAAACTAAGCCTCCCCATCCAGCTTCAAATGCGCGGTGGCATTGGTAGCCCGTGTTGGCCGGGGGAGCGGATGCGACCCAGAACGGATTTGGTGATGTGATGCCTGCAAAATTGATCGATAGGTCTGCCATAATGATTATCCTTTGAGTGCTGAGAAGTAAGCTTTTTCGAGTTCGGGAACGCGGACCGGGTTATCATACCCTGAGCCAATCGGTTCGGTGTCGGGCACGCCGATACGTGTTTTTTGGACGGGACCTGCGACGGATTCTCCGGTGAATACCAGATGCATGCCGCGAGCGGCTTTTTTGCCTTCGGCGACTGCGTTGACGACTTCGCTGCCACCGTTCGCAGCATCGCCGCCGGCATAAACTCCGGGGAGGTTAGTGAGCCCGTTTGTAGGGTCCACCTGGATACGATTGGCGCGGTCCAATTCGAGATTAGGTAGAAGTGCTTTTAGAATGCTAGCCTGTTTTTCCTGGCCGGCCGCTTTGATCACCATGTCGCAGGGGACGTCAAATTCGGAACCTGGGATGGTAGTTAGGTTGCCGGAAGCATCGACCTCGGTTTGGACTAAGCGGATGCCTGCTACCGTGCCGTCACCGAGCACTTCGATGGGAGCGGCATTAAAGATAAATTCGCAGCCATCGGCTTTGGCCAAGTCGTATTCGTATACGTAGGCGGGCATGTCGATTTCACCGCGACGATAAATGATGGTAGCCGATTCTGCCCCCAAGCGTTTGGCTTGGGTGACCGCATCAATGGCTGTGTTGCCGCAACCAATAACGATGACATTTTTACCGACGGGCGCTTGGTCGAGCGGACCAGTGTGAAAGGTTTCGATGAAGTCGAGCGCTTCGACGACTTCGGGGAGTTGCTCCCCCGGAATATTAAGCGAGCGGGCACTGCCCAAGCCAAGGCCTAGAAAGACCGCATCGTATTCCGCTTGAATGGATTCCATTGTGAGATCACTGCCAACTTCAGTCCCACATTTGAATTCGACTCCCAGGCTTTTGACCATTTCGACTTCGGCCAGGCTGGTTTCGGGTTTAAGTTTATAGTAGGCGATGCCGTAAGTGTTGAGCCCGCCGGCTTCCGGCTTTTTCTCGAAAATGACTGCCTGGTGGCCAAGGTGTGCGAGTTCCGCAGCGCAGCCCATGCTCGATGGGCCGCCTCCGATGAGGGCGACTTTTTTTCCGGATTTGGTATCAGCGGGTTTGAGGACGGGGATTGCGTTGTCGTAAATGTGATCGGTTGCGAAGCGCTGGAGACGCCCGATTTTGATCGGCATTTCATCACGGTCCAAGAGGACACAAGCGCCTTCACACAAAACTGAAGTGGGGCAGACGCGGGCGCAACTGGCACCGAGAATATTGGCCTCGAGGATAGTTCGACCTGCTCCGGTGAGATGATCATTGGAGATTTTCTTGATAAAGCCTGGTATGTCGATTCCGGTTGGGCATGCAGTTATACAAGGCGCGTCAAAGCAGAAGAGGCATCGGTCGGATTCGACCTGAGCCTGTTGTGGGCTGTAGGCAGGTTCGATTTCGGCCATATTCGCGGCTGCGGTTTTTAGGTCTAAGCGTGGTTTTAGTGGCATGATTGTAAGATGGTTTTAGATGATTGGAAAATTCCGGCCGCGTAAGTGGCTAGGGATGCAAAAGTAGGTTATTCTTCGCAATCGAGATTTAGAGCGTATATCATGAGACGTCTGCAGTGAGTTGGAGTGACCGATCGAGGACCTCGAGTAAGAAGTCGATGTCGGCCTCATTTACGCACATTGGCGGCGTGATGCGGAGGATGCTGCCGTGCAGACCACCTTTGCCAATGAGCGCTCCGAGGTCTTTAGCTTTTTCAAAGACGGCTGCGGTGCGTGCGGTGGCGGGAAGTTTTGTCTCACGATTGGTGACGAGTTCGATCGCGACCATGAGGCCTTTACCACGGACATCGCCGATGACTTCGTATTTTTCCATTAGTTTACGAAGCCCAGCGAGCAAGCGTTTTCCGAGGACTGCGCAACGCGCCTGCAGCTGGTCGCGCTCGATGATTTCGAGGACGGTCTTACCAATAATACAGGAGACTGGGTTCCCTCCGAAGGTGTTAAAGTGTATCTTTTGCTGAAGGGTGGCGGCGATTTCGGGTGTGGTGACGACTGCTGCGAGCGGAGCGCCGTTACCGATGCTTTTTGCCATTGTCACGATGTCGGGTATGACGCCCTGTGTTTCGAAGCCCCAAAAAGCTTCACCGGTGCGCCCGAATCCGGCCTGCACTTCGTCGGCGATGCAGACTCCACCGGCCGCTCTAACTCGCTTGTAGGCTTCTTTGAGATAACCATCCGGAAAAACAACGACACCACCGACGCCTTGAATCGATTCGGCGAAAAAGCCAGCGATATTGCCGGAAGTGCCATATTCTATGAACTCGGTCAGTTCTTCGGCATATTTACTACCAGCGTCGGGATCGTCGTAGCCCCACTGGCCGCGATACGGGTCTGCGTTTTTCACGTGGTGCACGCCGAAGGAATGGGCGGTATTGAATTTCCAAGTGCTGTGCGATGTCAGTGCCATGGTCGTGGCGACTCCACCGTGGTAGGCATTGCGAAGTGCAAGCGCATCGTAGTTACCCGTATACAGCCGAGCCATTAGCAGAGCCAGGTCGTTGGCTTCGGAGCCGGAGTTGACGAAGTAGCAGACTTTGAGATTACCCGGCATGGTGGCAGCGAGTTTTTCCGCGTATTCGGCGATCACGTTGTTGAGATAGATCGTCGTGGTATGCGAAATGGTCTCCATCTGTTTGGAAGCGGCTTCAGTTACCTCGGGGTGAGCATGCCCCACGCTGACGGTAACAATCCCTCCGAAGGCATCCAAATAACGGCGACCGAATTGATCATACACATACTGCATGGAGCCTTCCACGATCATGATCGGCTGCTTGTAATATAGAAACAGCGCTGGATTCAGGTATTGCTTCCGTAGGGCCATGGTGGCCTCAAAAGAAGGGCCTGTGTAGGGCTTTGGCGTGTGTGCGTAAGGTGGAAGTTCTGGAAGAGTCATGTCGAGGGCACCTCTTTTTTGGTGAAGCATTTCATGAGGATTGCATAGATCAGAAATGCGAGAATGAACCCGGTGAACCAGGCGTAGTTATAAATTGAAGTGAAAAAGGCAGGCACTTTGACTGAGCTGACTTGAGCGATAAATCCCGGTATGTTCGGGAGGACGGCGAGGATCATCGCAATGAGCGCGGCTGGATTGTAACCCTTCCAATATCGGTAGGGGCCATTTTTAAGATAGAGTCCGGCCAAGTCGTATCGCGTGCGGCGGATCATACAGTAATCGCAGATAAGGATTCCACCGATCGGTCCCAAGAGCGCAGAGTAACCGATGAGCCAGGTAAAGATGTAGCCGTTTGGGTCGGCGATGAGCTTCCAGGGCATCATGAGAATGCCGATGACGCCCGTGATGAGTCCGCCGGTGCGCAAGCTGATTCGTTTGGGCAAGCAATTGGAAAATGCGGTGGAAGGGGCGACAACGTTAGCAGCGAGATTTGTTGTCAACGTGGCCAAACAGAGCGACAGCATGGCCACGACAATTAGGATCGGGCTATCAAACTTGGACAGAAGCGTGACTGGATCCCAAATCGTTTCTCCAAAGATGACCAAAGTTGCACTGGTCACAGCGACGCCGATAAAGGCATAAAATGGCATGGTCGTGTTCAGCCCTAGGAACTGGCCGACGATTTGATCTTTCTGGCTCTTCGCTTCGCGGGTGAAGTCAGGAATGTTGAGCGAGAGGGTGGCCCAAAACCCGACCATTGCGGTCAATCCGGGGAAGAAGACGGCCCAAAATTCGGAGGACGTTTCAAACTTAGCGGGTTGTGAGAGCATTGGGCCAAACCCGTCTGCTTTAACATAGGCCCAAACGAGGAGCGCGAGTCCAAGCCCGATCAATAAGGGGGCCCCCCAGTTTTCGACGAAGCGTATACTCTCCATGCCTTTCCAGAATATACCGATATTGAGCGCCCAAAAGGCGAGAAAGCTGATAAACTGAGCTATGTTTATTTGAATTTGATCATTACTGAGAAAGCTAAGAACCGTGGAATTGGCCAATCCAGGTGACGCTAGGCAGGCGATGGCGTAAATGGCCGTGCCGCCAATCCATGCTTGAATCCCGAACCAGCCGCAGGCCACGATCCCGCGCAAAATAGAGGCGATGTGGGTGCCGTTAACGCCGAAGGCTGCACGGGCGAATACTGGAAAGGTAATGCCGTATTTGGTGCCAGCGTGACCATTAAGAATCATGGGTGCGAGCACGATCAAATTACCTAATGCTACGGTGAGAATGGCCTGCCACCAGTTCATCCCGTCCGAGATAAGGCTACTCGCGAGCATGTAGGTTGGAATGCAGACGGACATGCCCACCCAGAGAAATGCGATGTCCTTCGTGCCCCATTTGCGGGCGTCGGAACGTATCGGGGCCAGGTCTTGGTTGTAAAGGGATCCAGCCTCGATTTCGGTGAGTTCCTCGGTTGTTAAATCAGACTGCAGTTCACTGTTCATAGTTGAGACGTTTTATGATCCTTTCGCGGCTATCCAGTGGATCGTCTTTTCAGCGAGCTTATCCAAGGCGGTGACAGACATCTCGATGTGTGCCTCTTTGGTGTCCTCAATTTTGTTATGGCTGATGCCGTTAAGACTTTGAACAAACATCATGATCGTGGGGATGCCGATCCGGCCTGGCTCTGCCGCGTCGTGGAGCGGTCCAGAGGGTAGGCGATGAGTGACCCCGCAGGTTTCCAGAATAGCTTCGTCGCAGAGTGCGATCAGGTCGTCGTGAAAAAGAACTGGATCGATTTGCCAGAGCCGCTCCCAGTGAACGGTGACTTTAGCTTTTTCAGCAAAGCGCTCACTGGCTTCTTTGGCCTCGGCCAGCATCTGCGCGAGAGCGGGTGCGTCGAGATGGCGCTGGTCGAGCGTGATGGTGCAGTCTTCGACGACGCTGGTGACGATGCCGGGCTTAGTCACACAGGACCCGATGGTGCAGACGCCACCATTTCGATCGGTGATTTCGTAAATTTCGGGGCTCATGAGGGCGGCAGCGAGAAAAGCATCTTTGCGCCGATCCATTGGCGTGCTACCTGAGTGAGCGGCTTGGCCATGAAATGTAATTTTATGGCGCTCGACTCCGAAAGTGCCGAGCACGGTGCCGAGTGGTAAATCTTTATCGAGGAGCACGGGGCCTTGTTCGATATGCAGTTCCAAATAGGCGGCGGCATTTTCCAGCTCTTGACCGGAGTCTTTGACGCGTTCGAAATCTATACCGTATTTCTTGATCGCATCTGTTAGTTTAATCCCATCGCGATCCACCAAAACGCGCGCCTCTTCCATATCGAGCGTGCCTGAGCAGGCCGATGAGCCGAAAAGACTTTTACCGAATCGGGCACCTTCTTCGTCTGCCCAGTCGACCAGGCGAATGGTTACCGGGGGTTCTGTTCCGTATTGGTCGATGATGCGCCGCAAACTTTCGAGTGCGGCCATAGTATTGAGGCAGCCATCGAGCCAGCCACCATTTGGGAC